>Ga0156027_1093_pt2 | contig 10787 bp, 9 predicted proteins | sample RifCSPlowO2_02_FD_107681 | JGI IMG/M metagenome (GOLD analysis project Ga0156027, IMG submission 107681) | Candidatus Lindowbacteria bacterium RIFCSPLOWO2_02_FULL_62_12 | reverse complement strand
TCTCCCCGTCGGCGGCGATCCCAAGGAGCACGCCATGAAATCGATCGGGCGGGGCGTCTGGGAGGCCACGGTCGAGGAGGATTGCCTGAACCGGTACTACACGTTTTTGGCCCGTCATCCGGAGGGCGAGTTCGAGGTCATCGATCCTTACTCGAAATGCAACACGGCGCACAACGGCCGCGGGTTGATTTTTGTGGATACGGCGAAGGTGTCGCCCGGGCCGACGTTCGACCCGAAGGACGCGATCATCTACGAAATGCATATCCGGGACTTCACGATCGATCCGGCGTCTGGCGTTTCGGCGCTGTCTCGAGGGAAGTATACGGGCCCGGCCGAAGCCGGGACAAGATTATCAGGCGATTCTGCGATCCTCACCGGCGTGGACCATCTCAAGGAACTCGGGATCAATGTGGTCCAGATCATGCCATTCCAGGATTTCGACAACAGCGAAGCCGGCGGAGAGTACAACTGGGGATATATGCCGTTTCATTTTTTCTCGCCCGACGGATGGTTCGCGTCCCGCCAGGACGACGCAAGCCGCGTGCGGGAGGTCAAACAGATGATCGACGGGTTCCATCGAAACGGTATCAAGGTGGTGATGGACGTCGTCTACAATCATACGGCCGAGGGGAATCCCAATATTCGAATGAGTTTCAATGGGTTGGCGCCAGGATACTACTACAGGCTCCGGGAGGACGGGTCTTATTGGAACGGATCGGGCTGCGGGAACGAGTTTCGGACCGAGTCTCCGATGGGGCGTATATATATACTAGTATGTATAGAACACTGGATGACCGAATACGGCATCGACGGGCTGCGGTTCGATTTAATGGGCTTGATCGATCTCGAAACCGTCAAACAGATCGTGGCGCTTGCGCGGAGAATCAACCCCGACGCGTTGATTTACGGCGAGCCTTGGGCCGGCGGAGCCACGGGGGTGGACAAGACGGAGAAAGGCGACCAGCGCGGTCTGGGGTTTTCAGTCTTCAACGACCATTTCCGGGACGCGATCAAGGGAAGCACGTTTTCGAACGATCCGGGGTTTGTTCAGGACGGCCGGGCTCCTGGCAAGATCAAGAAGGGAATCAAAGGCAGCATCGACGATTTCGCCCTATCTCCGATCGAGTCGATCAACTACGTGGAGGCCCACGACAACCACACGCTGTGGGACCGGCTGAACAACACGACGCGCGCCCGGCCCGATGTTTCGAGGGAGGACCGGGTCAAGATGGACAAACTGGCCGCGGCGCTGGTCCTGACCTCCCAGGGCATTCCGTTTTTGCACGCCGGACAGGAAATGCTCAGGACCAAGGAGGGCGAGGACAACACCTACAACAAACCCGATACGATCAACCAGATTCACTGGCGGTGGAAGAAGGAAAACAGGGAGGTCTTCGATTATTATCGCGGTCTCATTCAGCTTCGCCGAAAACATCCGATGTTCCGCATGGCGACCGCCGACTCTGTGCGCCGCAACCTATTATTTCTGGACGATGATCTCGGGATTGCGGTTCCCGCCAAAACGGTCGGCTATGTCCTGCACCGGGGCGAAAGCGGGGACGAATGGCAGAACGCGCTCGTGGTGTTCAACGCCAATGCCGGAGACACCGACGTAACGGTTCCCGCCTCCGCGTGGCAGCCGGCCGGCGTCGGAGACGCCGGCACTTGGGGCGCCGGAGGCGCTGACCCGGCCGTCGCCGTCGCCGGCGCGTCGCCGGGATCAGCGGTCGATTCGTCCACGATCCGCGTGGCCGGCCGGAGCGCCGCTATTTTTTTCAACACGGACGAAACGTTTTTCGAACGCGCCACCCGGCGGCGCTGAGCGCACGCCGCCATTCCACGCATTTGTTGCACCGGCCGCACGGCCTGCAGCCGGCGCTCGGGCGGAGACAGGAGAAGCAGAGGGAGAGGGGAAGGTGGGCGAACCGGCGGATGAGCCGGCGTTTGGTGAGTCGCCGGAAAGGCGCCACGATTCGAATGCGCCGGCCGAGCGCCCGGGACGCAATGCGGGAGAAATCAGAAAAAAACTTCGGCGTTGCATCCGCGAAGGGGTTGGCCGAGAGCGTTCCGATCGCCAGCGTTCGAATTCCGGCCTGAGCACAGTAGACCGCGGTTTTCGACAGCATCAGCAGATTGCGTCCCGGCAGGTAAACGGCCGAGTCGCGGCTTCGCGAACCCGGCACGCCCCTTCCGGACAGGCTCCAGTGATCGCCGTAGAGATCGCCGGCGGGCGCGCGGAGCATGACCGGTGGCAGGAGGTTGGGGCGCTTCAACGTCCGGACCCATCGCCGGAGGGCTTTCCATTCGCCCGGTTCCCACCGAAGGCCAAAGGAGACATAGAGGGGCCGGACGGCCCCGCGCGCGCGCCGGGCCGCCCATTCGAGGAGGCACGCGCTGTCCATGCCGCCGCTGGCGAGGACGGCCATGTCAGGCCGCCGGTTGAGTGCAGGCATCTATTTCAGATTGCCCTATTGCGCAAACCGCTGTCAATCTGTTAGGGAGGCACAATGATTTTCGTAACGGATTTGGAGGGCGTGTTGATCCCGGAGATCTGGGTGGAGATTGCGGAGAAGACGGGGATTCCCGATCTGCGGTTGACGACGCACGAAGTCGAAGATTTCGAGGAACTGATGTTGATGCGGATTCGCGCGCTGGCCAAGCACCGGCTTCGCCTGGAGGACATCGTCCGGATCGCCGAAAACGTGATGCCGTTTCCCGGCGCCAACGAATATCTCTCGTGGCTCCGGAAGAAGGGCCCGATCTTGATTTTGTCCGACACGTTCACCGAGCTGGCCAACGACGTGACGATGCGTCTCGGCGGATTCCCCCTCTTCGCCAACCGATTCAAGGCCGACGCCCGGGGCAAAATCGTCGGCTATCATCTGCGGATCCGCGGCCGGAAGGACCGCGTCGTCACGGCGCTTCGCGACATCGGCTACACCCTCGTGGCGGTCGGCGATGGATATAACGACATTTCCATGCTACACACAGCGCATTATCCGATCCTGTTCAATCCCGCGAAAGGTCTGGCCAAAAAACTGGTCGGGCATCCGCCGATCGTGAAGGACTTTGTGCAATTGAAGAAGGAAATAGAGAAAATAGAAGAGAAGAAAGAGGAAAATGATATTTAACCAACTGCAGATCCGAAGCGTCACTCTTTCCGACTGCAATATCCCGCCTCCCTTCGCGCGGCTCCAAGAGCTGGCCTACAACCTCTGGTGGTCGTGGTCCGCAGAGGCCCGCCGGCTCTTCAGCCACATTCATCCCGTCCTCTGGAACCTCTACCGCAATCCGGTCGAGCTTCTGATCAACGTCGACCGCGAGCAGTGGAACGCGCTTCAGCAGAGCGATGATTTTCTGAGCCAGTATCAGAAGGTGATCCGGGCCTTTGACCGGTACATGAGCGCCGACCGGTCGACGTGGTTCGGGGAGCGGTTTCCGAACTACGCCGGCAGCCCGGTCGTGTATTTTTGCAGCGAATTTGGATTTAGCGAATCGGTTCATCTGTACTGCGGGGGTCTGGGCATTCTGGCCGGGGACACCTGCAAATCGATGGACCATCTGGGCGTGCCCCTCGTGGCGGTGGGCCTGATGTACCGGTGCGGGTATTTCGAGCAGGTCGTGGACATGGACGGGTCGCAGCATCACATTTACCGGACGCACGATTTTTCTAGATTTCCCGTGAGCCTCGTGCAAACCCAGGCCGGCCGGGAGCTGCTGATCAAGGTGCCGCTCGGCGACCGTGACATCCATTGCCGCGTGTGGAAGGTCCAGGTGGGCCGGGTGCCGGTGCTGCTTCTGGACACGGACGTATTGCAAAACGATCCGTCGGACCGGCCGATCACGAGCCAGCTTTACGTGACGGGCCGTGAGATGCGGCTGTGCCAGGAGATCGTGCTGGGCATCGGCGGCGTGCGGCTTCTGCAGGAACTCGGAATCACGCCGGCGCTGTGGCACATGAACGAGGGTCACTCGGTGTTTCTGGCGGTCGAGCGGATCCGGCAGATGATGGAGTCGACGGGATGCTCGCTGGAGGACGCCTGGAAGGACGCGCGCGCCACCACCGTGTTCACGATTCACACGCCGGTCATGGCCGGCCACGAGGCGTTCGATCTGGAACTCGTCAAAAAATATTTCGGCCTGGAAAAGGCGCGGCTTGGCCTTTCGATGGAGGATTTTCTCCGGCTGGGATTCGCCTTTCCGGACCGCCCGGAACGCCAGCCGTTCAGCCTGACGGCCCTGGCGATCCGCCTGTCCTCCGTGGCCAATGGAGTCAGCCGGCTTCACGGGGAAGTCACGCAGAAGACGTGGGGCCATCTGAGGGTCCTGGCGACCGAAGACAACAACGCGCGCATCGATTCCGTCACGAACGGCGTCCACGTCATGACGTGGCTCGGAACCGACATTCAGGATCTGTACGAGCAATACATAGGACTGGACTGGCCGAATTTCTGGAAGAACCCCGACGAGTGGCGGCGCCTGATCCAGGCGCTGCCGGACCAGGAATTGTGGGAGGCGCACGAGGCGCAAAAGGCGCGGCTCATGTCGTTTCTCAAGAAGCGGCTCCTGACCATGTATTCGCGCCACGGCAACAGCCCGGACGAGCTTCGTCGGTGGCAGGCGATGGTGGATCCCAAGTCGCTGTGGATCGGATTTGCGCGGCGGTTCGCCGCCTACAAGCGCGCGGGACTGATCTTCTCCGATTTTCAGAGGCTCCGCGCGATCTGCACGAACCCCGACCGGCCGGTCCGCATTGTGTTTTCGGGGAAGGCGCATCCGAGCGACCGGGAGGGGCAGGACCTCATCCGGCATCTTTTTGGGATCGTCCAGAACTCGGAACTGAAGGGACACATCTTTTTCCTGGAAAATTACGACATGTACGTCGCCCGGCGGCTGGTCCAGGGCATTGACGTCTGGCTCAACAACCCGGTCCGGCCAATGGAGGCTTCGGGGACGAGCGGGATCAAGGCCGCGATCAACGGCGTGATGAACGTCAGCATCCCGGACGGCTGGTGGTGCGAAGGTTTCAACGGCGAAAACGGCTGGCAGGTCGGCGACGGCACGGTGTTCGGCGATCCCGGCCACCAGGCGTGGGTCGACGCCTGCGCGCTGTATGACATTCTGGAGAAGGAAGTGGTTCCGGCCTTTTATGACCGCGACGAGCGCGGCGTGCCGGCCAAGTGGGTGAAACGGATGAAATCAGCGCTCACGTCGATCACTCATGATTTTTCCGCGGCACGGATGGTGCGGGACTACGTCGAAAAGATTTACGCGCAAACCGATATTTGGAAGGCGGAAGCGCCGCGCCGCGTCTCCGCCCGGATTGCCTGATCCTGGGCGGCTTTAACCGATCGCGATTCCTCCCGTTTCGCCGGTCCGGATCCGGATGCACTCCGGAAGGTCCAGCACGAAAATCTTGCCGTCGCCGATCTGACCCGTCCGCGCGCCGCCCATGATGGCGTCGATGGTCGGCTTGACGAACGCCTCGTTCACGGCGATTTCCAGTTTCACCTTTTTCAGGAGGCTCCCGGCCTCCTTGTGGCTGCGGTACACTTCCGAAATGCCCTTCTGACGTCCCCGCCCCAGGATATTCGAAACCGTGACAAGATGAATTTCCCTTTCCGTCAATCGGTCCAGCACCTCGTCCAGGCGGTCCGGCTGAATGACGGCCACGATGTATTTCATGCCCGATTCGCCTCCTTCTATTCCAGCAGCGTGTAGCCGGCCTCACGGTGTTGGGTGAGGTCGAGTCCGATGCGTTCATCCTGCTCGGCGGCCCGAAGGCCCACGAGGACGTCGACGAGTTTGAGGAGGATGTACGACACCACGAACGAGTAGACGGTCGTGACGAGAACGGCTTTGAGCTGAATCCATACCTGCGCGGCGTTTCCGTAGAAGAGCCCGTTGGCGCCGGCCGGATTGACGGCCTGGGTGGCGAAGAGACCGGTCGCGAGCGCGCCCCAGATTCCGCCGATCCCGTGGACCCCGAAGGCGTCCAGCGAGTCGTCATAGCCGAGCTTGACCTTCGCGAAGGCCACCATGAGATAGCAGAAGACGGCGGCGCCGATGCCGATCCAGATCGAGCCGATGGTGTTCACGAACCCGGCCGCGGGCGTGATGGCGACGAGTCCGGCCACCGCGCCGGTGATCATGCCGAGCAGCGTCGGCCGCGCGTTGAACATCCAGTCGAGGAGCGCCCATGTGAATCCGGCCGCTGCCGCGGCCACGTGGGTCACGACGAAGGCGTTGGTGGCGAGTGCGCCGGCGCCGAGGGCCGAGCCGGCGTTGAATCCGAACCAGCCGAACCAGAGGAGGCCTGCGCCGAGGACGGCGAACGGCAGGCTGTGGGGCGGCGAGATCGCGTGCGGATATCCGATGCGCTTGCCCAGAACGAGGGCCGCCGCGAGCGCCGCGATTCCGGCGTTGATGTGCACCACCGTCCCGCCGGCGAAATCAAGCGCCCCGGCCGTCCGCAAAAATCCCCCGACGCCCCACACCCAGTGGCAGACCGGATCGTAGACGAGGGTGGCCCATAAAAACGAAAACAGGCAGAATGCCGAGAATCTCATCCGCTCTGCAAACGCACCCAGAATCAGCGCGGGCGTGATGATGGCGAACATCGCCTGGAAAATCATGAACGCCTGGTGCGGGATCGTGGCGGCATAGTCGGGATTGGGGCTGGCGCCGACCGACCGGAGCCCCACCCAGTCCAGGTTTCCGATGATCCCGTTCACGTCCGGCCCGAAGCAGAGACTGTATCCGAACAGCACCCACTGGAGGCTGACCAGACAGATCATCATGAAGCACTGCATCAGGATCGACAGCACATTCTTGCGCCGGACCAGGCCGCCGTAGAAAAACGCCAACCCCGGCGTCATGAGCAGCACCATCGCCGAGCTGACCAGGACCCAAGCCGTGTCACCGGTGTCCACCGCGGGCGCCGCGGGGGCGGCCGCGGGCGCGGCAAGCTCATCCGCGGAAACATGCGTCGCGTAGACCACCATGGCCAGGAACACGACGAAGAACCAGAAGGGAAACCCAGTGACCAGCTTTTTCATGCGCGCATCTCCTTCAGCAGTCGTAATAGAGGTGGAACTCGGCCGGGTGCGGCCGCAGTTTCACAAAATCCGCCTCCTTCTTTCGCTTGTAGGAAATCCACGTCTCCAGAAGGTCCTCCGTGAACACGTCGCCCTTCAGCAGGAATTTGTGGTCTTTCTCCAGGTTCGACAGCGCCTCGTCGAGCGACCCCGGTACCTGCGGGACTTTCGCCGCCTCCCCGGGCGACAGCTCGTAGATGTCCTTCTCCAGCGGCTTGCCCGGATCGATCTTGTTCTGAATCCCGTCGATCCCCGCCATGAGCAGCGCCGCAAACGCGAGGTAGCCGTTGCAGGACGGGTCGGGCGGCCGGTATTCGATTCGCTTCGACTTGGCCTCCGCCACCGGATCCATCGCCGTGTAGGTCGGAATCCGGACGGACGCGCTGCGGTTCCGTTTCGAGTACGCCAGATTCACGGGCGCCTCGTAGCCGGGCACCAGCCGCTTGTAGGAGTTGGTGGTGGGGCTGCAGAATCCGCAGAGGGCCGGCGCGTGTTTGAGGAGCCCGCCGACGTACCAGAGCGCGAGTTTCGACAGGCCGGCGTATCCCTTGGCGTCGTAGAAAAGGTTCGTGGCGCCCTTCCAGAGACTCTGGTGGGTGTGCATCCCGTTTCCGTTGTCGCCGAAAATGGGTTTCGGCATGAACGTGACGGTCTTCCCTCGCTCCCGCGCGATGTTCTTGACCATGTACTTGTACGCGATCAACTGATCCCCCGCCGCCGTCAGAGGCTTGGCGCCGAGACCCAGCTCGCACTGTCCCGCCGTCGCGACCTCGTGATGGTGCAGGTAACACGACACGATCCCGATCGCGCGGCATCGCAGCATCAAATCCGAGCGGAAGTCCTGCAGGGTGTCGACCGGCGGGCACGGAAAGTATCCCTCCTTGTAGCGTACTTTGCTGCCGAGGTTGGGCTGTTCGTCCCGGCCGGTGTTCCAGACGCCCTCGCCGGAATCGATCCGGTAGAAGGTGCCGTTGGTTCCAAGATCGTATTGAACATTATCGAATACGAAAAATTCCGCCTCCGGACCCCACAGGGTGCCGGTCGCGATGCCGGTCTTGGCCAGATACGCCTCGGCCTTCATCCCGACGTGCCGCGGATCCCGCGTGTAGAACCTCTCGCTGATCGGGTCCTTGATGTTGCAGATCAACACCAGGGTCGGATGTTTGAGCATGGGATCGATGAACGCCGAGTTCGGATCGGGCATGAGCAGCATGTCGGACTCGTGGATCGCCTGAAAGCCGCGAATGGACGATCCGTCAAACCCGACGCCGGCGGTGAACGTCTTTTCCGACAGCTCGCTGATGTGGTTCGACACGTGCTGCCAGGTGCCCAGAAGGTCGGTAAAGCGGTAGTCGACGACCTCGGCCTTGGCCTTTCTCGCCATGGCAAGCGCGTCTTTCGGTGTTTTTTTGGTTGTCTTCTCCATTGAATCTGAACCCTCCTGTTGAGTTTTTGGTTGTGCCTTCACTGCCTGTATATGCGAATCGACGCCCGCCGGACCCTACGGCGGATCCGGCAGGCGCCGAATATTCTCTTTGATGACGTTCAAAATAAGCTGCGTTTCCGTCCGCTCCACGTGCGGCAGGGCCTGCAGGTATTTCAGAAACCGGTCGAGAATGCTGCGGTCCCGGAACCGCGCGATCACGGTGGCGTCGGTGCCGCCGGTGTGGTCGTAGACGGCGAACACGTGCGGATTTTCGGATACCCGCCGCTCGACCTCGAAGAGCTTGCCCTGCGTGACCTTGATCTGGATCAGGACGGAAAAGACGTAACCGAGTTTTTCGAAGTCGATCTGCGCGCGGGCGCCGTGGAAGACGCCCTCGCGTTCCAGGGTCCGCAGCCGGTGGGCCACGGTCGCCGTCGAGAGGCCCAGCCGCGCGGCGATCTGGCGGAAGGACATCCGCGCGTCCGCCAGGAGCACATCGACGATCCGGAGATCCTCCGGATCGACCGATGCCGCCTCTTTCCCGTTTCGACCTGCCCGGTCCTTCCGTTTCCGACCCCTCATGGTCGCGGGAGAATACGTGCGTTTAGATCATTTGTCAAGAAAAAAGTTAAATTTTTTGTCATTCGTTTCAAAATTCATGAAAACGGTGTCTAAATGTATGCGCGGGACGCCGGTTGACTTCGCCCTGCCCCAATGCTAGACCTCGCCGTCATGATGGCAACGACAGAGCCGAAGGACGGCGAACTCAGGGAGAGGAGCCTCTTTTACTCGCTCCGCGACGGCATGGCATGGTCCGTCATGGTGGGATTCGGCGACCACTATCTCGGCGCCTTTGCCCTGCTGCTTTTGGCGACCCCCTTTCAGATGGGCCTTTTGGTGGCGCTGCCGCCGATCACGGGCGCTCTGTTTCAGCTCTGGTCGGCCCGCCTGACGGACCGGAGCGGGCGGCGGCGGAACATCATCGTGACGTCGGCGGGACTGCAGAGCCTGGTGTGGATCCTGATCTTTCTTGTGCCGATGTCCGTCCCGCGCGAGTGGGCGGTGCCGTTCATGATTTTTTTCGTCGTCTGTTTCGTGGTCGGCGGCCATTTCACCGTGCCGCCCTGGTACAGCTTGATGGGGGACCTGGTGGACCCGTCCCATCGGGGCGACTATTTCGGCCGGCGCAACCGGATCTGCCAGTTTTTCACGTTCGTTTCCGTCGGGCTGGCCGGGCTGGTCCTTCATTATTTTGAGAAACTCGGTCCCGGCGCCCGGCCGTACGGATTCATGGTCATTTTCGGCGTCGCCTGCGCGGCGCGGCTGATTTCGACGGTCTATCTGTCCCTTCAATACGAGCCGCCCTACGCGCCGCCGCCGAGGGAGAAACAGATCGGGTTTCCGGAATTTCTCCGGAGCCTGGGCAGCTCCAATTTCGGCCGGTTCGGCGTCTTCTCGGCCGCCATGAGTTTTGCCGTCCATCTTTCGGCGCCGTTTTTCGTGGTGTATCTGCTTCGCGATCTCGGATTGAATTACATCCGGTTCACGATCGTCACATCGATGGTGGTTCTGGCGCACATTCTGACCCTGGTCTTCTGGGGCCGGGCCGCGGACCGGTTCGGGAACAAGTGGGTCCTGACGACCTGCGGCCTGATCTTCAGCGTCGGTCCCCTGTGCCTGCCCCTCTCCACTGAATTCTGGTTCATAGTGGCGTTTCAGTTTGTCATGGCGGTGGCCGGCGCCGGCTTCAACCTCGCGAGCGCGAACTACCTGTTTGACGCCGCGCCGCCGCCCCAGCGCGCGCGATACGTCGCCTTCATTCACGTCTTGAACGCCTCCGGCGTTTTTCTGGGAGGCCTTGCGGGCGGATGGCTTGCCGGGCGGATGCCGCCGGCAATTGCGTGGGGCCCGGTCCATTTTAATCTTGCGTCGGGACTGCTCATGCTCTTTCTGATCTCCGGCCTCCTGCGTCTGGTCATCCTGGCGGCGTTCCGGTCCAGGTTTCAGGAGCTGCGGTCCGTCGATCCGGCGCCCCGGCCGGTTCATCTGTTCCGCCTGGCCGTCGTGGAGATGTTTTCGTTCAAATGAACGCGATCAAGTGGCCGAACGAGGTCGTCTACCAGATTTTTCCGGACCGGTGGTGCAACGGCGATCCTTCGAACGATGTGCGAACCGGCGAATACGTCCGGCATGGCGAGCCGGTGCGGAAAAGCACGAGCGTCGCCCATCTCACGTCGCCGCGCCTGCACCAGCGGTGTTTTTAT
>Ga0156027_1020_pt1 | contig 10941 bp, 9 predicted proteins | sample RifCSPlowO2_02_FD_107681 | JGI IMG/M metagenome (GOLD analysis project Ga0156027, IMG submission 107681) | Candidatus Lindowbacteria bacterium RIFCSPLOWO2_02_FULL_62_12 | reverse complement strand
ATGTGCCCAGGGAGCCGTTCTGGTTCCGCACGTGGGTCGAGCGCTATGTCATCCGCAAGGACGGCGCGGTCGAAGTCGACTCGCCCAACGGCGGTATCGATGGATTTCCGGAAACCCAGGCGCCGGAAACCGTGGCGCGGACGTTTTTTGTGCCCAAGCTCTGCAACATGTGCGAAAAGTCGCCCTGCGTCCAGGTCTGCCCGGTCGGCGCGACGTTCAAAACGGAGGACGGCGTGGTCCTGATCGACCGCGACTACTGCATCGGATGCCGGTACTGCATCCAGGCCTGCCCCTACGGCACGCGCTACTTCCATCCGACGCTCCACGTCGCCGACAAGTGCAACATCTGCTATCACCGCATCACCAAGGGCTTGAAGCCCGCGTGCGTCGAGGTATGCCCGACCGGCGCCCGCATTTTCGGCGACTTGTCCGACCCGAACAGCGAGGTCTCGAAATTCTCGCAGGAAAACCGCGTCAACGTCCTGAAACCTCATCTGGGCACCCAGCCCAAACTGGTCTACAAGGGTCTGGACAAGGAGGTGAGATGAAATGGATCCGCATCTGATCGAGGAATTCTACGAGGCGCTCGAGCGGGTGTCCGGGTTTATTTATCCGAACGAAGTGGAGCTTCAGTGGAGCGTGCTGATCGTCCTCTATCCGTACATCACGGGCCTCGTGGCCGGCGCGTTCATTCTGGCGTCCCTCGTGCGCGTCTTCAACGTGCGGGCGATGGCGCCCGCCTACCGGCTGTCGCTCCTGACCTCGCTGGCGTTTCTGCTCGTCGCGCCCATGCCGCTCAACGCGCACCTGGGCCGGCCGGAACGGGCCTACGAAATCCTGGTCACGCCGAATCCCACCTCGGCCATGGCCATGTTCGGGTTCGTCTATCTCTGGTATCTCACCATCGTCCTTTTGCTGGAACTTTGGTTTGACTATCGCAAGGACATCGTGACCCTGTCGAAAACCAAACCCGCGCCGCTTCGCTGGTTTTACAAAATCCTGACGCTCGGTGTCGACAACCTCTCGCCCCGGGCCCTCGAACTCGACGACAAAATCGGCCGCGCCATCACCGTCGTCGGCATCCCGTCGGCCGTCCTCCTGCACGGATACGTCGGGTTCTTCTTCGGCTCCATCAAGGCCATCCCCTGGTGGTCGACCGCGCTCATGCCGATCATCTTTCTTTTTTCAGCGATGGTGTCCGGCATCGCCGCCGTCATGGTGATCTACATGTTCTCATGCTGGCTGCGCGGCGAGCAGGTCGTGGGAAAACGGATGGACTGCGTCGACACCATCGCCCGGTACCTCCTCGTCGCCCTCGTCGTCTCCTTCAGCCTCGAAGCGCTTGAGATGATCCAGAAATCCTACGAGGCCGAGGAGCACTACGACATCACGGTGGTGATGCTAGAAGGCATGCTGTATCTCAGCATGCTCGTCGTGCAGGTTTTTCTGGGATCGATCGTGCCCATGCTGCTTTTGGGATTCGCCCGGATCGCCCGCGTGCACGAGCGGGTGAGAAAGGCGGTCTATGCCATCAGCAGCCTCCTGATTTTGCTGGGGGTGCTTGCGATGCGGTGGAACGTCGTGATCGGCGGCCAGTTCGTCTCGAAAAGTTTCCGGGGACTGACCACCTACAAACTGGGCATCGCCGGCCGCGAGGGACTCTTGAGCGCCGCGATCATCATGGTGCTTCCGTTTGTGATTCTCGCGGTTCTTGTCAAACTGTTCCCGCCATGGCAGAAGGAGGGACCAGACAGCGGGGAGGCGGGGTTATGAGCGGGGAGCAGCCGGCGGCCGGCCACAAGTACTCGGAATATTTCTACAATCCCATCACGATGGCGGGGATTCTGATCGTCTTTCTGGTTCTCCTCGTGGAGGCGGTTCTCTGGGTGACCGACCATGCCCTGAAGATCGATTCCCCCTATTTCGGGATGATCATGTGGATGATCCTGCCTCCCGTCCTCGTCTTCGGCGTCATCCTGATTCCGGCCGGGGCATGGTGGACGCGGCGGCAGATCCTCCGAAATCCTGACGCGACCGTTCTCAAGTCGCTCCGCATCGATTTCTCCAATCCCGTCCACCGCAACACCACGATGGCCTTTCTGGCCGGCATCGTCATTTTTCTGGTGCTGTCCAGCGCCGGCCTCTACCACACCTATCACTACACCGAGTCGGTTTCCTTCTGCGGGGAAGTCTGTCATCAGGTCATGAAGCCGGAATTCACCGTCTATCAGACTTCGGCGCACGCGCGCGTCAAATGCGCTTCCTGCCACATCGGATCGGGCGCCGGATGGTTCGCCAAATCCAAAATTTCCGGGTCCTACCAGGTCTACGCCGTGCTCATGGGCAAATATCCCAGACCCATCCCGACGCCCATCAAGAACCTCCGGCCCGCGCAGGAAACCTGCGAGCAGTGCCACTGGCCCCAGCAGTTCTACTCGCCCAAGGAGCGGACCTACCCGCATTTCAAATCCGACGAGAAAAATACGCCGGCGCCGACCCGCGTGATCGTCAACGTCGGCGGCGGCATTGTCGGCAAGAGCCAGACCGGCATCCACCTTCACATGAACATCAATCATCTGATCGAGTACATTCCGAAGGACGAGTCCCGGGAGGAGATCGTCTGGGTGCGGTCGACGGACCGGGTCACGGGCGAGGTCAAGGAATTTCGGTCCGCCTCCGCGCCGCCGTCCGACTCCGACCTCGCCCTCGCGCGCGTTCGCCGCATGGACTGCATGGACTGCCACAACCGGCCGGCGCACAAGTTCGCCTCGCCGCAAGCCGCCGTGAACGACGCGCTCGAAGCCGGCGCCCTCGACCGCGGCCTGCCCTACATCAAGCGCGAGGCGGTGAAGTCGCTGGATCGGGAGTATGCGGCCGCGCCGCAGGCGATGTCAGGCATCGCGGCCCACCTGCGCGATTTCTATGCCGAGTCGTATCCGGACCTGGCCAGGGGCGATCCGAAACGGGTCACGGCCGCCATCCTGGCCGTGCAGGAGTTGTACAAGAAGAGCCAGTTCCCGGAAATGCGCGCGTCCTGGAAATCGTATCCGGACCATATCGGCCACCTGAATTCCCCGGGATGTTTCCGCTGCCACAACGATGATCTTGTATCCACCGGCAACCACGGAAAGAAAATGACGCGGGACTGCAACACCTGCCACTCGTTTCTGAAACTCGTCGGCGAAGGCGGCGTTGCCGTTGCACAGCGCTACACCTCGGCAGATGAGTACGACCACCCGGGCGATGTCGGGGACATGTGGAAGGAAACCAACTGTCATGAATGCCACAAAGGCGGCGCGGAACTGTATTGACAAGCGCCCGCCAGTGTCCTGTTGCTGTAATGATATACGACAAATGTAAGTATCGGCTACAAAACAGACCGAAACCGGCCTTAATCGGGCATCTTAACTACACTAGTATTTACAATCGGTTAACCAGTTTTTCTACCAGTAATTCTCTCTGGAATGTCATTTGCATATATGATCTAATCCGTTTTACAAACGGTTGAACTACGAAGTGAACTACGAACTCAACAGCAAAGGGGGTTTTGAAGATGAAGTCAAAATTTTTCTACGGCGTCTTAAGCCTGACGCTTCTCGTGGGGTTTATCCTGGCTCAAGCCCAGCCGGCGGACGCGATTGCGGCGTGGGGGCGCAAGTACAGCGTGTCCTGCAGCGCGTGTCACCGGGGGCAGTGGGATTTGAACAAGGACGGTCAGGAATTCCTGCGGCGAGGCCACCGGTATGAGCAGGAGAAGGCCGGGCCGAACGTGAATGAGCATTTGAGTTTCAGCACGAAATTCCGTGTCAAGTACTCTGAGACAAGCGATCCACGGTCTACCTTCGAGCATCACGCCTTCGCCATCTACACCGGCGGCGCGCTGACGGAGCAATTCTCGTATTTCACGGAAATCTACCTGCATGAGAACGCAGGCAAGCCTGCGACCAATACGCAGCCGGAAAGCGACGACGGCGGTCGGACGAAACTGGCCGAGGGCTTTCTCCAGTGGACGTCCTCCGACGGGCCGCAGTACAATTCGGTCCGGGTCGGGCAGATCATGCCGTCGCTGATCCACCGGTTCGGCGGCGGCTCCCGCCTGAGTTACGCGCGACCGCTGGTCCTCACAACCGAGGACACGGCCACGGCCAACCGCCAGGCCGGTTACGCCTTTTTCAGCCGGGACTACGGCATCGAATATTCCCGCAAGCATGACGACGTCTTTTTCGCCGCGGGGCTGGTCAACGGCGGCAAAGGCAAGGCCAGCGTGTTTAACTCGACCGACACGGACAACCATCGGGACTGGTACGCCACCGCCGATTACACCTACGACGACAACGGTTCGATGGTCGGGTACTACTTCTACGACGGGAATGTGTCCAAGCCTTCATGGGCGGGCACCGCGGGGGCGGTTCCAAGCAAGTTCAAGCGGCACGCCGTGATGGGCAACTACATCCTGGACAACTACAAGCTGACAGGATTTTGGGCCTGGGGCGAACGGCGGTTTTTGGACGGCGGCACGAAACCCAAGCTCAAGTTGTATTATGGGCAGATTGAGGCCTACGATCTTGAGAAGTACGCCAAGATGTCCTGGCCGTTGTCCGCGTACGTTCGGCACGAGTTCATCGACTACAACAAGGACAACCGGGCGTCGGACATCGTCCGGCAGAACGTCGCGGGACTTCAGATCGAGCCGTTCGAGTACGGCCATGTGGTCATCGAGTGGACCGGCAAGAGGGACCAGACGTCGTCGACGGTGGTGGACCAGAACGCCACCGTGGTGGAACTGCAGTACCTGTGGTGAGCATTTGATGATTTGAGCGTCTCAATTTATACTCCCTGTCCCCCGCTCTCCATGGAGGAGAGCGGGGGGCGCCGTTTACGAATGAAGAGAGGATGCCAATCGTCATGAGCGCACGGAGTCTCATCACAGCCGCCCTCATACTCGCGTTCGGCGCCGTCCTGCCCCTCGCGCCCGCGCGGGCCGGGGCCGATCTCGACGAAGCGGCGCCGTATATATTGGAACCGTGGCAGGCGCCGATCGAGGCCGAAGTGGTCGCGTTTGATGTGGCCGGCCCGGACCGCAAGCCTCTGTGTCTGGCGGTGGCCGGCAAATCCGTTTTTCTTCTGCAGCCAAGCCGGCGGATTTGGAAGACGATCGACGTGGTCATGCCGGCCGGACGGGCGGTGTCGGGCGGTTTTATCGAGGCGCCGGACAAGGAACGGTTGGGCGCGAAAGACGCGGTCCGTTTCTTCGTTTCGTCCGTCCATCCCGACGGGCGGGTCCAGTCGACATTTTATGTCTCGGTGAAGGGCAAGACCCGCATGGAGAGTCAGACGGCGGGCCGGTTCTACCGGCGGGACGGTCCGGTGCTGTTTTCGCAAAAAGCGGCCGGCGATGGCCCGCGGCCCGTGGTGGTCGAGATGGGCGTGCCGGGCGCGCTTCCGCGATCCATCGGCAAACTGGCGCTGCCGGACGGCACGGGCCTCTTCGAGTTTGCGCGCCTCGGCGAAGTCGAGGATGAGGAGCTGGTTCGAATCGAGTCCGACGAGGCGGTTGTCCTCTGGTCGAAGATGCAGCCGGCGTTCCGTCTTGATCTGGCCGTGGGCCGGCCCCCGCTGGATCTTCCGGAAGGCGTTGCCAAGGCTACCGGGAGCTGGCGCGTGCCGCCGCTGGTAACGGACGTGGACGGAATGAAAGGCGACGAGATCGTGATCGCCGTGAACGACCCCGACCTGGAGGGCGGCGGGTTTTTCAAAGCCGGCGAACACCGAAGCCGGATTGCCGTTCTGGCGGCGGCCCGGGAGGGCGGTCAAGAGATATTGAAAGTCATCGGCGGCACGCCGACGGTGGAGGGATCCATCCCCGCGATGGCACTGGTCGCCGGGCGGGTGGTGGTTGCGGTCGTGGACGCTGGCAAGCGCCGGACGGCGCTCTACCGATTGATGCCGGCAACCGGGCGCCTGTCAAAGGAGGCGAGGCGCGCGCGATTCGAGTGACGGAAACGTTTGAATTCGGTTTCTTATATGGAATTCCACGATCACGGCCCGTCGATCTCGCTGAACCCCCTTTGCCGGTAAGGTCCGAGAGCCGATTCAGAGGCCGGAAAGAGGAATGAGGGGGCCGCCCGCGCGGCCCCCATTTTATACAGGGATGCTTGGAGGCGGGTGATCTCCATGCTTGTCAGAATCGTTCTCCTCGAAACGGGGGTCAGGCATAGATAAGTTTTTTGAAGTTATGGATGGATAATAACTTCAATAACTTCATGCTAGACCCCTTCCCTGACGAAGCTGGTCGACCAAAAAGGCACGCTCGCCCAGCGGTACACGTCGGCCGAGGAGTATGACCATCCCGGAGATGTGGGGGACATGTGGAAGGAGACCAACTGCCATGAATGCCACAAAGGCGGCGCAGAGTTATAAGATTAAGGATCGAATCGGAATCGCTCTTGTCGCCGGCGTTTGGGGGCTGATGACATCGGCGGCCGCGGCAGACTGGGCGGACCAAAATCGGGAGGGCGTCCTCGACCTTCTGAAACCGAGTGTTCACGCCTCCCTCGACTGCGCCGACTGCCATTCGGGCGAGGCAAACGCCTCATCGCCCGGCCTTCCCCCGGCCGTCGACTGTTCCGCGTGCCATTCGGACGTGCAGGACGTCTATGCGGCGAGCATCCACGGAAAAGCATGGGAGCGCGGCGACACGGAGGCGGCGCGGTGCTCCGACTGCCACGGATCGCACGACATCCGGTCCAAAAAGGATCCGGGGGCGAAAGTTTATCGGAAACGGGGGTCAGGCATTAAGTTTTTGAAGTTATGGATGGATAATAACTTCAATAACTTCATGCTTGACCCCTTCCCCCCTGATTGTCAACTCTGCCCCGCATTGGGGCAACAAGCGCGAAACGATCAGAACTGCCAGCCGATGCCGGCGTTGAGTTTGTCGCTGTCGAAGGTTGTCCCGTCGGCGTCGTTGAAGCTCGTGTAGTCGAGTTTGACCGCGAGATTGGCCACCGGCTTGAAGGGGATGCCGTACACCCACTGCGTGCGGTCGCGGTTGTTCTGCGCGCGGTCCGTCGCATTCGCCGGCATTTTCTTGGCGGTGTCGAACTTTTCGTATCGGACAAACCCGGCCAGTCCCGCGTCGGCCAGAAGGCCGTTTCGATCGCCCGGCTGCAGGAGCCAGTAGGCGCCCTGGGCGTACCATCCCTCGAGCCGGGCGGCCTGGTCGGCGCCGTAGGCCGACTTGAGTTTGTCGGCGTCGTCGACATCGAATTGCGCCCACTCGCCGGCGAAATCCAGCCGGTCCTGCCTGTAGCGCGCGTCGAAGACCAAGCCGGTGAGTTCAGGATTGCCGGCGGTGTCCAGGACTTTGTCGTCGGCCGCGCCTCCATAATAAGAGAAGCCGAGATTCAGCGGATAGCGTTCGACGGCGTAGTCAAGCCGCGCGGCGATGCCGATGTCGAGCACATCCCCGTTTTGCTCGCCGCCGAATTGCTTCTGCCGGAGGTTGCGGATGCCGTCGGTGCCGAGTTGCGCGCCCAGCCCGGTGGCCTTGGTGCCGTCCCGGCCGCCGCTGACGAACTGGAGGGCGTTGATGCCGTAGATCTGATACTTGAGATTCGGCGTGAGGCTCCCGTAGACGCCGGCGCCCGCCGCAAACCACGTCGACGGAATGATCTTGTTGTCTACGTCCGGCCGCTCCACGCCGTGAAACGTGGGCGGCTCGTGGAACTGGTTGATGACGCCCATCGGCGCGACGATCACCCCGGCGCGGATCCCGAAGTCCTCCTTCGGCTTAAAGTCGATATAGGCCTGTTCGAGCTCGAACTCGCCCTGCCGGTCGTTGATGAACCCGTGCTCGAACTCCAATTCCGAATGAAACTGGATCCAGTCGCTGAACCGGTGTCCCACGTAGAGGACGTAGCGGTGAAAATCGAAATTCTCCCCGTCGCCCTTTTGCGTGGAGAGGTAGTGGAGTTCCATGTATCCCCCCACGCGGGTTTTCTGAACAGCGCCGTACTCGGTCCCGCTCGCGCCGCGTCCCATCGTCTTGAGCTCCTCGATCTCGCGGCTCAGCACGTCGATTCGCCGCTCGAGCTCGTCCGTGCCCGCCGCCCGGACCGCGCCGGCCACCCCGCCGAGGAGCAGGAGGACCGCCCCGGCCCGCCAAAAATTAGATGCTGCGTACTTCATTTCAATACCTCCCTCTTTACGTTGTAAGATAAACTAACTTGTACTAGCCAAGTTAAGTTTGACATATAAAACTTACGGGGCGGCCTTTGTCAAGCGGAGGCCGTGTTTTTTTCTGCGAAGGCATGTACCGTGGCGCCGTGGAACCGGACAGGAAGAAGTATTCGAATTATTCCCTCCATCGGATCATGACGCCCGATCCGGTGACGATCACGCCGGGGACAACCGCCGGAGAGGCGATGCGGATCATGGAGCGGCGCGGGTTCCACCATTTGCCGGTGACCGAGAAGCGGCCCGGTGGTCCCGACCGGCTGGTGGGGATGGTGGCGAAGGGGGATCTTCAGCGGGTGATCAGCGCGTTTGTGGGCTCCAAGATCGAGACGGCCCGGGACCGGCAGACCGCGAACCTGCGGGTGCAGTCCTTCATGACGAAGGAGGTTTTCACCCTTCCGCCGGACAGCGGCATCCGCGAATGCGCGGGCCTGTTGCGCGCCAAACGGTTCAACAGCGTTCCGATCGTGGATCCCGAAACCTCGCGTCTCATCGGGATCGTGACGTCGGCGGACCTCCTCGAGTTCCTCCAGGACGTTCTCGGCCGGGGCCTGAAAAAGTAGCAGGCGGCGGCGTTGATTTACACAACATTGTAGTGTATAATACCCCCAGATGAGCATACTCATTCGCAAGGTGGGCCGGCGGGCATACGCGTACCGGGTCGACCGCGAGGGCGGGCGGGTGCGGCATCGTTATCTGGGACGCGCGGACGATCCGGGCGTGTCGGAGAAAATCCGCCGGCTGCGCGCCGTCAAAACCGTGCCGGGCCAACTCCGTCGGCTGTTTTGGGATACGTCTTTGGACAACATTGATCTAAGGCGGCACAAAAAATACGTCATCGCGCGCATCCTGGATATTGGAAGACTGACCGACGTTCAGTGGCTCCAGATGGTTTATCCGACCCGTGTCATTCAAGAAGTCAACGAAACCAGCAGGCAAATATCGGAGGTGTCAAGAAATTTCTGGAGGCGTTGGTTTGAATGCCCGCTGTTTGACTAAGGATGCCCGGGCGCTCCTGCGCAAGATCGCCCCGGCGATGAACTCCTACGGCGCCGTCCTCGCGGGTGGGACGGGGCTGGCTCTGCGGTTGTCGCATCGGATATCGACCGATTTCGACTTCTTTACGCCGAAGGCGTTCGACTCACACGGCCTCACGGCCAAATTCAGGCGCATGGGGCTGTCGCCGGACGTTCGTCAGGCGGACAGGAGAACGTTCATCGCCATCTTCCCGGAATCCAAGTTTTCTCTGTTTCAATATCCATATCCCTTCCTGGAGACCGATTCTTTTGAGGGCGTGAAAGTGGCGAGCGCCCTGGACATCGTCTCCATGAAAATCGCCGCCATCACGCAAAGGGGGGTCAAGCGTGATTTTGTGGATCTGTATTACATCCTGCAAGACATGCCCTTTCAGAAGGCGGCCGAGGCCTTGACGACCAGATACGGAACGGCGATTTCAACTCTGACCATCGGCAAGGCGTTGGTTTTTTTTGCCGAGGCCGAAGATTCGCCCGACCCGGTCTACATCGGCGAGGGCGTGAAGTGGGAGACGGTCAAGCGGTTTTTTGAGAAGCACGTCCGCCAGTTCGTCCTGGACCTTGAGGCGGCCTACTCGGACTGCGCTTGAGAAAGAGGGGCCCGGGTCAGTCGGCCCAGGTCAGAAAGGGCGGGGTGTGCGGGTGGACGAGATCGGGGTGGCGCGGGAGGACGCGGACGGTCCAGCCGTGCTGGCCGCTGCGCGGGCAGACCATGCCGGCGCGGTAGACGAATTCCGGGCCGTGCGCGTGGTCGGTGGTCATCTCGACGGCCGCCCCGGTCAGGGTCCCCGCCGCGCCGTCGAGTTCTCCGTGGTACAGCTCGACTGAAACGTCGGACGGCTTCAGATCCCCGAGGTGAACCCGCGCCGAGACGGGAACGCGGTCGCCGGCCTTGACCTCCTTGTCCGCGCCCATCGCCTCCACGCAAATCCGCACGGCGTGCCAGTCTCGCGCGATCCGGCCGCGCCAGGCCGCCAGCGACCTGGCCGGCGCCGCGCCCCTGGCGGAGAGCCGCGCCCCGGCGCGGTGGGCCGGGAGGTACATGCGTTCCGTGTATTCCGCCACCATGCGGTGGGTGTTGAACACGGGCGCGAGTTTCTTCAGGGACGACTTCATCATGGCGATCCATTTGCGGGGCAGACCCATGTCGTCGCGGTCATAAAATTTCGGCGCGATTTCCCGTTCGATCAGATTGTAAATCGCCTGCGCCTCGATCCTGTCCCGTTCGGCCTCGCCTTCCGTTTCGGCCGCCTCGCCGATCGCCCAGCCGGCGTCCGGCGTGTAGGCCTCGTCCCACCAGCCGTCGAGGAAGCTCAGGTTCATCGTCATGTTGATCGCGGCCTTCATGCCGCTCGTTCCGGAGGCCTCGAGGGGCCGGCGGGGATTGTTGAGCCACACGTCGACGCCCTGAACGAGATACCGGGCGACGTTGATGTCGTAGTCCTCGACGAATACCACGCGGCCGACAAACCGCGCGTCGTTGCGCGCGAAGTTCACGAGCCGCTTGATCAGCTCCTTGCCCTGCGTGTCCTGCGGGTGGGCCTTGCCGGCCAGTACGATCTGCACGGGCCGGCCGGATTGCGTCAGGATGCGGTGGAGCCGGTCGGGATCGGTGAAGATCAGATCGCCGCGCTTGTAGGTCGCGAACCTGCGCGCAAAGCCGAACGTG
>Ga0156027_1139_pt11 | contig 11142 bp, 8 predicted proteins | sample RifCSPlowO2_02_FD_107681 | JGI IMG/M metagenome (GOLD analysis project Ga0156027, IMG submission 107681) | Candidatus Lindowbacteria bacterium RIFCSPLOWO2_02_FULL_62_12 | reverse complement strand
GGCTTAGAAAAGCCCACTGGTCCGACCATGGCCGAAGAACCGAATCCTGCGGGTTTACGAATTCCGTGTTTCCAAGCTGCCGGCATTTCTTCTGGAGCGGCAGGGCGATGAGATTTCCAAATCCGCCTTTGGGGACAAAGTCCTGATTCGGAAAAAATCGGTCGTAACTGGCGAGATCCATCTCGCCGCGCACAACCATTGTTTCTCGAAGCAATCGCATCCCCAACTGTCTGGCCGAAGTCGCCGAAATGGGTGACGAAAAAAAAAAATCCACACATGGCCGCCATTACCCGACCGCGATCGCTCCAGACAGGCCGGCACTCCATATCGATTGCAGACATTCAGATATGCCGGCGAATCCAGCGTCCACCCCTCCTTGTCAAAATCGCATGCAAGAAACCAGCAAGTATTGTCCAAGAGCAGCGGATAGGCGCCGATGATCTTCTCGCCGGACAAATGATCCTGGACGGCCCGATCCGTCAGCGGCAAACATTTTTTTGACCTGGCCGCTTTCCCGACCGCCCCTCCCTCGCGCACCGGGGAATAACCTCTCTTGCCTGTTCGTTCATTCTCCCAACGGAGCGCATATACATCGTCCCTGCCTCTGAAAAGCATTCGGAACAACGCGACTTTTTCTTTTGTAGGCGAATCTTTTGTCATTGAGGGCAATGGCATGGAATCGATCACAACTTCGCGAATGCCCATTTCGAGGTGGGGCTGTGGTTCGGCAGGCAGCAATCCCAGCGTTTTTCGAAGTTCCGCGTTTTCATTTTTCAGTCTCTCGATTTCAAGCCGGGCTTGCTCCAATTCCTGATTCATCCCCAGCATAAAATCAACCACATGATAGGCGGTCAAGGACACGCGAGAGCGAGTCCACCACCCGCGATCTCAGGCGGCCCCTCGCCGCACGGCCTGCCAGCCGGGAAATACTGGCACGAAAAATTTCTGTGTCCAAGCCCGCTGTTGTGAGGAGGAAATTTCCTCCTCGTGGATGATTAGGTAGAGAAGATGTAGGTTTAGAGTGTCCAAGCCCGCTGTTGTGAGGAGGAAATTTCCTCATATCGGGCAACTGCATATCGCAGTTACTGCAACGCGTGTCCAAGCCCGCTGTTGTGAGGAGGAAATTTCCTCAACTAACAGACAATGCTAGTCCGGGTTATGTCATAAGTGTCCAAGCCCGCTGTTGTGAGGAGGAAATTTCCTCATGTCGATGAAGGAGTATCGAGCATGGAAAAGAAAGTGTCCAAGCCCGCTGTTGTGAGGAGGAAATTTCCTCTCACCGCGCCGGTGCTGGCCGAGGTCGGCGGCGGGCTGTGTCCAAGCCCGCTGTTGTGAGGAGGAAATTTCCTCCGTGGCCTGATGCTGTGGCCAGATCGTAAAGGAATTGTGTCCAAGCCCGCTGTTGTGAGGAGGAAATTTCCTCACGACGATCCAAAGACCCGTTGACCAGAGGATGATCCGTGTCCAAGCCCGCTGTTGTGAGGAGGAAATTTCCTCACAACACAGGAGACAATCCGTGACTATCTCCGTAGTGTCCAAGCCCGCTGTTGTGAGGAGGAAATTTCCTCAGCCTCGTCGTGTCTCACACATACTCAATAAGATGCGTTCGGGACTGCGAGAATGGCCCTTGCGATCGGGTCACGAAGCGCTATCTCCGTCCGCACAAAATGTGAAAGACCACGGCATCCAACAGGTGATGAGCCACTTATCGAACATGCGAGGGATCGGCAACAAACAACTATCACCTTGCCCCTCGCCCGGTCCTCTGGACACCTGCTTTGAAAATCCTCCTCATAACAGCTGACTCCACTCAGTCGTCCCGCGGTTAGGCGGGATTAAGTTCACGGCCAATAGACCGTGAACCTAACACCCCCGAATTCGGCTAGGCTGTGCCATGCCTGGGAGGCCGAAGACACACTTTGAGTGAAAACAAATAACTCTTTCTCATCTTTTCATCATCGGCCCTATGCCGCAACGGGTGTCCCTTCGAGTCTGAGCGCATCCGCGCAAAAATCGATATGGCCCGGCAACCGTCAAGCGGAATTTTTGGCTTGTCCTATGCCATCTTCTCCTGAACTTGCGTCTGCACTTTTTCTTGCAACCACAGATTCACCAGCGTATCGGGCGTAACGCCCTGCCGCTGGGCGATGGAACGGATTTTCTTCGACAAATCCCTTTCCAGGGGACAATACGTCATTTCGGCTTGGAGATCGACTTCGAAGGATGCGGGTCGTGTCCGGGCCCAATAGTCGCCAAGATCGTGCGTGTCCCAAAACTCGCCGATCTGCTTGTACGTTTTACCTCCAGAAATCGAACCTCTACCTTTTTTCATATCTCTTTTTCTCCTTCGGTTTCATCTCTCGCGCTGAGATAACCAATGCCCAGCCCGTTTTTTTATAAATAAAAAACACACTCACATACCGACCCGCCTCCGTCTGCCCCTTCGCCACATACACATTCTCCCCCTCTTGGGCGCCTTTTTCAACATATCGGAAACGAGGCTGGTTTTTGAAAATCTCTCTGACTTCCTCCTGCGTCAATTGGTGCTTGTGCTCGAGTTTATCGATATATTCTTCCAGCCAGATCAGGCCTTTAATTCTCATATGACGCCGTCATTCTATCAGTCACCTCCTGGTTTGGCGAGTCCGGGTCCGCTTTGCGGTTGAGCTTGGCCCCAGGATGCCGCCACAGGCTTTGCGCCAACACTTGCCCCCGCAATTTTGGCCTCGACCGCCATCATGACATTTGACCAGAATATCTTGCCTTCATACCAGTATTGCTTGTTCCGAAAGGCGCCGCTTGGATCACGGAACAAAACCACAACGCCACTTTCATCCGCATCCCCGGCTTCGTCAACATCCGCTCCGGGCGCCGCCGCTCCGATTTTCTTTTTTTGCGCCGGCTCTGCCATCGGGCTCCAGAACGGCGATCCCGACACAGGCGGTCGAAATGAATGGATTCCCGTTTCGAATCTGAGTTTCCCTTTGAGAGCTCCCGCCGGATTAACCTTTGTACGGAAGTCTTCGACACCCCGAAGAAAACGCAGTCCGATATTCGCCGCCGCATTTTCATCGGCATTTAATGGTTCATCATGCGCAGAACATTTGGCATTGGCGCATACAAATTCTTTGCCTCCTTCGATCAGAACCCACGGCCGGGTTTCATCTGCCGTTGGATCTTCCGATGCCCGCTTTAACGAATGGTCGACCTTGCTTCGCGGATTCGAAGTTCGACGTTTAAACCATTCTTGATTTCTCCATGCAGGATCAAAACGGCTGACGCGGGCGCCCGGCGAACCGCAACGTGAACAAAATTTGGATGAGAACGCCGCATAGACCATGGCCACTTTCAGGCCATAAAGAGACGCCACTTGTTTGGTGAAATGCACGATCTGCCGGTGCGCCCACTGCATGAGGCCGGCGTTCTCGGTCTTCGGCCTGTCCGACTGGAATCGATACCGGATGAGATTTTCGAAGACTACAATATGAGCCGGCGCTGAAACCGTGTGGGGTCTTGCCGCGGCATCGTCATCTATTTCAGCCGGCCGCGAGACTTCCCGCAATTCACCCGCGGCGCCTTCTGCGAAAAAGCGCCTCGTTTCAGGATGCTGCCACAATATTTCCCCGGTCGACCCGTCCACATATTTCCACAACCCACGCCGGATGTCCGGTTCAAATCCAAGCGCCTGCGCGACGATCAAATGCGCCAGACGTTTGATCCGGTCGTCCCGGAGATGCTCCAGATGCTCGGCATCCTGTCGATCAAATAGTTGGCCGGGCGGAATATGGCGGCGATCACCAGGCCAACGCGGCCGGCATGACCACTTTTTGACAAAATCACCAACTTCTTTCAGAAAGTTTAACCGGCCCATCGACAGTCCGCCTCGCAGAGTCCGGCCCTTGGGAATCCGATTGGCGTCATTTAACGTTCTATGAAACTCACGCCAATCAGGCCTGGCACGGGGTGGGCGGCGCAAAAGCCGAAGGATCCCTTCATTGTTCAACTTCCTCGGATTGCCTTTTTGGCCCCTGTCCCCGTAACTGATTTCACGAATCAATGTTCGGTCGAGATCATGCCATAATCCTCCTGTCGCCGGCCGCCGATGATCGGCATCATAGCCGGAACATAAAGCCCCGGCCAGTTTCACCCGATTCTCATAAATGCTGGAGGCGAATTTCTCTTCCTCCTCCTGCCGTTTCTTTTTCAGCGTTTCTCGATCCGGGCCATCGTCAGGGACAATCGTCGATGGCGCCACATCAACAACGGCCGACAGCGGCGGATTTTTCACTGCCATATATTTCCAGAATGAAATATCTGCGTTCCCTGTCGCCGCCAACGACTTGGCCATGGCGTCCGTATCAGCCCATCGGATCAATATCTCGGCGGCCTTGTCACAATTCTTCCGAACTTCCGCCTCGCTGAGCGGAGTTTTTTCTGTGCGACAACGCCTGCGAATCCGCAATCCCTTTTTATTGGGCCTGTCCCTGACATCGCTCTGCTCAAAAATCGTTTTTTCAAATTTATCCAACGACAAAAGACGCGACACGCGCAAGATGGAGTTTTGCAGGTTCAACCGCCTGCGAATCTGCCGCGATCGTAAACGCAAGGATTCTTCCTCCGCCGGCGTATCTTCTCCATCACCCGGCAGGCAAAGCAGTCCCGTTCCCGTACAATCCGCATAAACAGGAGTTTGAGTAGATCCCTTCAAGACTCCGGCCCGCCATGACTTTTGCTGAAGACCCAGCTCCCACACCGCATAGGCTGAATGACGATGCCCTAAATCCACACTCAAAATACGAAGAGGCGGATCACCATGAACGGCATCGGCAGGCCATAAGCGCGATCCCGGCGGCAGTGGCGGCGCGGAAGAAGATTTGGATTTCCCTGTCCTGACATCAGTCGAGACGACAACCAGTCCCTGATCCACACCGCTTGGAATGGTCACCACAACGGCGTCTGGCTTTCGGGTCAGTTGTTTGCGCGGCGCCCGCTCCACGACATTGCAACTGAACGAGACAAAAACGCGTGAACGCGCGGGAGCTGTTTCCGGCAGTTTTTTCTGATCGACATGCGACGCCAGTTCGATTCTCTCCCAAAGAATTTTGATGCTCCCAAAATCTCCGGTTGCAGGCGACACCATGAGATCGTCCCGGTACGCCATTCGCAGTTTGGAGGAAATGAATATTTTTCCATTTTCAATTTTGCGGTCCGTCTGTTTGATCTGGATTGATTCTCCGGATGGAATCTCCCCCTCTCGGACATACCAAACACCATTCTGCTTAAAATACGAAAAGGGGCATGTCACTTTCCTGCCGGCTCTTGTGACTTCTCGAATTTCTACAAGGACGTCAAGCCGCACAGGCGTGGGCAATTGAAAACTGCTGGCCAAATCCGCATATTCTGCAAGCGGCAACCGAGTCCCCTGTCTCTCCGCATATCCGCCGTTCTCCTTGCCAACCAGCAGGGGTAATCGAATAGCCGTCGGACAAGCGGTTTCCAAATCATATTCGATCTCGTATGGCACTGCCGAGGATTCGCCGAAAAACGGCCACACGGGATGAAGACGTTCATCCGTTTCCGTCAAGGTGATCGACGAAGGCTCATCCGCGAATTCTTCGTTATACGCCACAAATGCCGAGACGCAGTCACGATCGTCCCTCCCGCATAAAATTTTTCCATCCGCATCGAAACCGTCCCATAAAAATCTCTGATCCGTCTTGGACAACCAATCAAACAACCGCGCGTCGCCATACGCCCGCGGGTCTTGAGAGCGCAGGGCATTTAGCTCGCCGATCAGATCGTCACGAGTCGCTTGCGGATTCCTTTTCAAAATCTGCAGCCAGCGTTCGCGGAGCTTCGACCAGCCTTTGATCGTGCCCCTTCGAATTCGCGGAGCAGACCGCGAACCCATCCCGGCCTCTTCCGCATATTTGGCCATTTCATTTTCTTCATAGGAACGCAGACCGATGAACCACATCTGATTTCCATAGGCAGGCCGCTCCTGCCAATCATTCTGGTCTGGAGCCGCCTTACCGGGTAAAATGTCCTCCGGCGTCAGTTCTTCGGATTTCTTGCGTCGAATGGCGCCGCCCTTTTCGAATAGTTCCTTTCTTAAAGAATAGACGGCATTTTCTTTTTCGCGCCGGCGCTGCCATCCCATGTGACTTCGCACCCGCTGGCCCGCCTGATTCCACATGCCGCGCTTCCATTCCGCCCCGCAATCACTAAGTTTCAGGTCGCCAAATTCAATTTGGTTCTCATCGATATATTTCGCAAACTCAGGCATCGGCAGACAGCCGGCGTCAAACAACCGCCGATAAGCGGCCTTGGAACCATGCTCGGAAGAATCTTGCTCCTTTTCTTCACGCTCCTGTTTCGCCTCTTTCCATCGCGCGGCTTTCTCCAAAATGACGGATTGAGACTCCTTCCACGGCGCGGAGCCGGCAAGTTTTTTATAATATTCCAGTTTTTTCGAGCCACCACTACTGAGGTTTCCGAACGCATCCTTTAAATCCGGGTGCTGTTTCAACTTCTCTAAAAAATGCGCCGAACTATCGGAGGTTTTCGCCGTTTCCCATGCAGCCTTGTCCATCGGCCATGACGATTTTCGTCCTGATTTTTTCTTGTCCGTCCCTTCTTTGGTTTTACCCCGTTCCCGGATTCCCTTTGCAGTTGAATTTAGGTTGGTCAGCAAATCCAGATCATCACGCGGCATTTGAACCAGTTCTCCATCTTCCGCCGGCTGGCAAATCGCATCAAAAATCACGGAACACGCATTCGCCAATTCAACCGCCTCCGACTCAGATTTTACAACCTGACGGAATCGGTCGAGAAGCTCCCGATTTTCCAAAAGACGGACTGACGACGGGGTTGCGGACATGCGTCGGCGAATATCCACAATCTGATCGTATGTTTTTATTTTGTCCCATTCCCTCCATACTCCATATGAATTTTCTCTCCAGACGCCGGCGCCACGACGCATCAAGACCAGCTCCTGCATCAAATATCGGACGCCCTGATTGAAAGCCCGGTGCGTATCCCAGAGCAACTGGCGAAGCTCGGCTGCCCGGTTCGGAAAGCGAGCGGGATCCTGTGCGGGTTCTTTCAGAAGGGATTCAAAATGGATTCGAGCTTTATAGGTTTTAACGGCCATAGGCACCCTCAGATCACCAGACAGACATCCGTGACATCGTGACGCAAGGTCGGCTGACCGAGCGATTCGATGCCATCGCCGCAACTTTGGCACAGCCGGATGAACAGAATCTGGTCGTTCTTGCGATCAATGATCTCATTCAATCGATCTTTTAACCGTATCAGGTCGACCGGAGAGATTCTACACAAAAACACGGAGAGCTGGCGCCGGCAGCCAAAGTCCTGGCATGTCTTGGCGACGCGGCGCAGACGCTTGGGATGCCGAATATCATACGAAACGATGTGGGTTTCCGGCATGGAGCGGTCAGCGAACGGTGAATCCCTTGTATTCGGAAATGTCTCCACGCACGAACGCCGCAAGCAGGCGGGCCTGAACTTCGAGCATCCGGCCGCAGGTCATTTTGTATCCGAAGACAGGGTGCGTAATTTCAACGGCCTTCCGCTGTTCATACGCCTCAAAAAAACGTTTTCGAGCGGGGTCGGTCAACTGACAGGCATTTCCCCAGCGAAGAAAATCGGCTTCCTGAACAACACCGGTGTTGATCACGGTGAGGACAACTGAATCGGCGATCACAGCCCGAAATTCTTCCATCATGTCCAGGGCGAGAGATGGCCGGCCGAATTTTGAGCCATGGTAAAAACCAAGATAGGGATCGAATCCGACCGTCAGGACGGCCGCGAAGGCGTCTTTCGCCAAAAGCGAATAGGCGAGCGAGAGAAGGGCGTTGACGGGATCCCGGGGCGGACGGCGGTTGCGGAACTGGAAATCAAATCCGCCGCCGACGGATTTGATCATCTGCTGAAAATTTGAAAAGTAAACGTGAGCGGCCTGCCCTTCGACTCCCAGCAGTGTTTCCGCGTCTTCCACGCGTTCAACTGAATTTGCCAATCGCGCCATCTCCTCCGCCGCCGGGGAATCGCCTCCGCGCGGCACGCTGACATCCCCGCCCCTGGATCGCAGGGACCGCATGAGCAGCGTTCGTTGATTTGAAATTTTCGCCCGAATGCAGGCTTGTGACAGTCGCAACGTGGCCGCCGGATTTGAAAACAGTCGATATTGCTCCGCCCGTAACGTGACATTTTTCGTGGGCGCCGGGACCACAGCGCCGATAAACCGGCCCCGTGCGCTCAAAATCGTGACGTCCACTTCCTGCTGAAGCAACAATCCCAGGGTCTGCGTCGAAATTTGGACGTTGCCAAAAAGCAGCACCTGCCGGACAGCCGCCATTGGAACCTTTTGCATTTCTTTCCCCTCGCATCGCACGATCAGGTGCTCGCTTTGCTTTGAAACCCGCGATCCCTGCTCCTGGAGGTAAAGCACGGCGCCATCGTTCCGCGTCGGCATCACTCGTGTCACTCCGGAGGCCGCATTTCTCCGGAGCGTCTTCATTCCGGTCAACATTCTTGTCTCTTCCGGCTGACAGATCGCCACCAGCGAGCACCCCTCACACCGGTGAGCCTTTTCGACCGGCAAAGGAGGCGGCGTCTTGTCAGACGCGAACAGTTCCCGGGCGCGGCGAATGGCATGCAGTGTTTTCTCCCGAAGGGATGCGTCCATCGGAACGACGCTCCTGGATTTCGATCCAATGTAATAGAGTACGCCCTCATGGATCGCCTTTCCCAGATGTTCTTCCAGAAGAAAAACCTGGGCGCACAGCTGGATCGCGTCATTTTCCCACCATGGGTTTCCGCCGGCGGGCGCGGCTGACCGCTTGTATTCGACAGGAAATATCTTGTTGTCTGTTTCCTCGACGAGGTCGAGCTTGGCCGTAATCCCAAGTCTCTCGGATGAGAGGCTGACGCTTCGGGTGTGTATCACTCCATCCTCCATGCGCGGCTGGCAGGGAGCCGATATTTCCGCCATCCGGCGATGTTTGACGCTGCCGTCCTCCACGTAGGCGTTCACTGCCATCAGACCTTCGACATATTGCAAGTAAAACAGCCGTTCGCAAAAATTGATTTGATTCAATGCACGAACTGGAATCAGCGGATCTGACGAATTGGCCGGCAGCATGATCAGTTGGACAGTTTGAGCCTGCAGGGAGTCGGATCAACGCTGACCATGATCGGCCGCGCCATGTGAGCCATGGATACGACGGCCTGACCGGGAGCCAGGCTCGGAACCATTTTCCATATGCCGGCGTCGAATCCGCCCAGCGATTTTCGCAGGTGGTCGATCACGTGAGAATCCGATATCTTGTGAATGACGTGATTATTGAGCAGACCCAGAACCTCGTCCGGCAGGTGCTGGGGCATCTGTGTCGAAAAGACAAGCCCCAGCCAGCGCTTGCGGCCACGCCGGGCGATCCGGGCAACCTGCTGAAACAGGATGGGCATCTGCTTGATGCGCTGGTCGGACAAAAATTCGTGCGCCTCCTCGATGATGATGACGACGGGACTCGGCGCGACGCCACGTTTAACGGCCTCCTTGTAGCTAGCCTCCTGCGCCGCCTGTACGCCGCGCAAAATATCCGAAATGACCAGATTGTTGACTCGCGGCGATCCGGTATCCGAAAGATCGAACACCGATACCCGACCCGGGTGAATCAGATCCTCGTAATTGAGCGCCGGCGCTTTGGGATTGTCGAACACTTTCAATCGCGCCACCTTCCACAAATGAACCAGTAGGGCGCGCCAGCTGATGGGAATGCCAAGGGCCTGCGCCTGCGCGGCGCAGGATTTCAAAACATCCTCATGTCCTCGAAACTCCGATGTCCACGTGGGGTACACCCTCTGTTCGCCCGAATCCGACGTTTTTGTTTTTTTAGAATTCTTATCCTCGTCCAACTGGGCAAGAAACACGCCGGCCAAATCAATCATCTGGCTAATCGTCACATGTGGATAACCCGTATCAAATTCGTCAATCTCCAGCGCCTCGGTCTTTTCATCCGACGTCCGCGGATAAATCTTGAGACGTTCCAGAATGATTTTGAGCGTGTCATAGGTTTTGAAAAAACGTTGTTCCTGTGGCTCGGTCAGTTCCAAAATCTCCTTGACCGCATACGGGGAGATGTCTGAAAATTTCAAACAAAAAGGATGGAGTTTCCCCGGGATTTCCCGGTTCGTCTCCCGGCCTTCCAAGTGATAAACCCGAAGATCGGCCACGACGTCTCTCGGAAGATTGAGTTTGGCCAGCCCTTCCTTCATTTGGGGATCGGCCGTGGGCTGGTCGCTCTCCACATATTCACCCTCCACATCAATCACGATCGTGGCCACGCCCGCGCGGTGAAGTTTGCTGATGAGGCCGGAGTTGGTCGTCGATTTACCGCCGCCGGTCGTTCCAAAAATCCCTGTGTGACGCGGAAGGACATCTTTACGTTTCGACGGGATCGAAACCACCAGATTGTCGACACCCACCATGTTCCCAATCCGAATATCTCCCCCGATTTTCAGCGCCTTCATGGTTTCCTCGGTCGTGAGAGGGAATACCGGACTGTTCGGCCGAGGCCGGAAACGGGGCGGCAACATCTGATTGTTTGATTCTTCCCCAAGAATCGATACGTAAGCACGCCCGTGATAGCGCGGCAGAAATATTTTGCCCTTGACGGTCGTTGTCACAACAATGGGCGAATCCGCCCGGAGGCCATCGGGTTCGGCAAACGGCCCGGCGGTCACGCTCCCGATGTAAGATCTGCTGTCCTCCAGGCTTTTTATCCGAACAAGGGACTGAAGAGGCATGGATGCCATATTTTCCTTTGTCAGGAGGACCGTGATGCGGTGGTCCTCGCTGCTCGGCGTATCAAAATGGGTGAACGCAATCGCGCCCTCGTGTTCGGGCAGGGATGTATATTCCGCTCCCACCTCTTCCGCGACAGCGTCTATTCCTTCCATGGTTTCGGATGAGACGGTGCCTGGTTTCCAATCTTTCTTATCCGCCAATGTTGACGAACCGCTTGTTTCAGTTTCCATGTCAGCCTCCTTTTTTGTTGTCCTCTCTTTATTCCCGCCGGCCACGGAAAGTTCGACAACATCCGAAAAATTTACCGACGG
>Ga0156027_1143_pt1 | contig 11445 bp, 10 predicted proteins | sample RifCSPlowO2_02_FD_107681 | JGI IMG/M metagenome (GOLD analysis project Ga0156027, IMG submission 107681) | Candidatus Lindowbacteria bacterium RIFCSPLOWO2_02_FULL_62_12 | reverse complement strand
GCCGCTCCTGCAGCTTCTCCTTGTCGTAGTCGCTCGTGGCTTCGTCGATCTGGAGCTTGATCTGGGCAATGCGCTTCTGAATGTCCGCCGCCTTGCCCTTGCCCTCGATAATGGTCGTGTTCTCCTTGTCGATCTTCACCTTCTTGGCCTCGCCCAGGTCCGACATGGTCACGTTCTCGAGTTTCATCCCCTTCTCCTCGGAAATGACCGCGCCGCCGGTGAGGGTCGCAATGTCGTCCAGCATGGACTTGCGGCGATCGCCAAAGCCCGGCGCCTTGACGGCGGCGGCCTTGAGCGTCCCGCGCAGCTTGTTGACGACCAGCGTCGCGAGCGCCTCGCCCTCGACTTCCTCGGCGATGACCATCAGCTCGCGGCCGCCCTGGGCGACCTTCTCCAGAATGGGCAGAAAATCCTTCATGTTGCTGACTTTCTTGTCGGTGATCAGAATCAGAGGCCGGTCCAGCTCGGCTTCCATCGTGTCCGGATGGGTGATGAAATACGGCGAGATGTAGCCGCGGTCGAACTGCATGCCTTCCACGTACTCGACGGTGGTCTCCATCGACTTGGCTTCCTCCACCGTGATCACGCCGTCCTTGCCGACCTTGTCCATCGCGTCGGCAATGAGCTTGCCGACGACGCTGTCGCCGTTGGCGGAAATGGTCGCCACCTGCTCGATCTCGTGCTTGCCCGAAACCTTCTTGCTCATCTTCTTCAGCTCATCCACCGACCGCTCCACGGCCTTCTCGATCCCGCGCTTCAGTTCCATCGGGTTCGATCCGGCCGTGACGTTCTTCAGGCCCTCGGTCACGATCGACTGCGCCAGAAGGGTCGCGGTGGTGGTCCCGTCGCCGGCCACGTCGTTGGTCTTCGAGGCGACTTCCTTCACCAACTGCGCGCCCATGTTCTCGAACTTGTCGCGCAGTTCAATCTCCTTCGCGATGCTCACGCCGTCGTTCGAAATCGTCGGCGCGCCAAAACTCTTGTCCAGCACAACCGTCCGGCCGCGCGGGCCCAGCGTCACCTTGACCGCGTTGGCCAGCTTGTTCACGCCGGTCAACAGGCTCCGGCGGGCGTCCTCTCCAAAAATAATCTGCTTGGGCATATCCACTCCTCCTACTCGACGATGGCGAGGATGTCACTCTCTTTGAGAATGAGATACTCCTCGTCATCCACGGTAACTTCCGCTCCGGAATATTTTCCGAATACGATCCGGTCCCCGGTCTTGACGTCCAGCGGAACCAGCTTCCCTTCAATGTACTTGCCGGTGCCGACGGCCATCACTTCTGCCTCTTGTGGCTTTTCCTTGGCGGTGTCCGGCACGTAAATCCCGCCCGGGGTCTTTTTCGCTTCGTCACTCTCCAGGACCCTGGCGATGACCCGATCGCCGAGTGGTCGCATCCGAAGCCTGGTTTTGGTAGCCATGCTTGAGATCACCCCCCATGGCAAGTTGAATTGTTAGCACTCGCCTTAGGTGAGTGCTAACGGCAGTATAGGACGGGGGCGCGGGCTTTGTCAAGCTCGCGGCGGAAAAATTTCTTTCGGAAGTTACGCGCTGCGGTCGAAGTCGCCGTGCCGGGCTTGGCGGCGGCGGGATTTGAGGTGAGAGAGTTTGCGGCCCAGGTCCCGCCGAAGATCCTGCAACCGGGACTTGGCCGACATGAGCGTGGCAGTGGCGGACGTAAGACGCGCGCGCAGGTCGTCGCGGGCCTGCGACACCGGCGATGGCGGAGAAAGGGTCAGCGACTCCCGCATCTCACGCTCGCCGAACTTCTCCGCGTACCGCGCGTCCACCCCGTTCAGTTCCTCCACCAGCCGCTCGGCGGCCGGAAGATTCTTGAGGACACGCCCCGGCGCGGACCGGGCGATCTCGCGCCACTTCTCCTCCAGTTGGAGCACGATCGAGATTTTCTCCCGGTAATACGCCCGGAGATCCTTTTCGGTAAGCGTTGTCACGGCCTCACCCCGAGACGCTGAAACCGCCCGCGTCGGTCGGCCCCGGCGGTTGGGCCTGTCCAGGCTCGGCGCTCACGTCCCGCGCCGGGCCGAGCTTCTTGAACATCTCCTCCCAGGTCTGGTGAAGCGTGCTCAGCATTTTTTCGATCTCGTCGAGAATCTGCGGATTTTTTTTCATGTTGGCCTCGATCAGCCGGCGGTTGACGTAATCGTAGATCCGGTACAGGTTCTGGGCGATGGGACCGGCCTCCATTTTGAGGGAAACCATCAGTTCCGTCACAATGTCCTGGGCCTTGATGATGTGGTTGGACACCACATCATATTTCTTGCCGGGCATGGCCTCCCGCGCGGTCTGGATCGATTTGATCGCGTGCGCATACATCATCAGGATGAGTTGTTCCTGCGAGGCCGTCTGGATCTGGACTTCGCGGTATTCGCGGATCGGATTTTTCATTCGGTCTCGAGTGCCTCGGTGATGTCCCGGCGGCGCCCGGCCTGTGGTCTAGGCCCCAAGCGCCCGCCTCAATTCGTCGGCGACCTCACGGGCCGTTTCCGACAGTATGTCTTTGGGGGCTTGCCGCGTTCTTCTCATCCGGTTGAACACGGCGGATTCCACGGCGATCCGGAAAAGCGGATCGGCCTCGACCCCCGACGACAGCCGCCCCAGAAGCTCGCGGCGGACGGCCTCGTATCCCGCCGGCGTCGACCATGCGCTGGCCGTCGCCGACGTCTCTTCCATATTATATATCGGCACCCCCGCAAGGCTGCTCAAATCCTCGACGCCTTCGACGCCCCCAAGTCCAAGGGCCGGACAGAGCTGCCGGCAACGGCCACGGTATCCGGCCACCAGGCGTTCCAGTTGCCGCCGGTACGCCAGGAGATTCTCGCCGGTCCGGAGCCTGCGTCCGCCGGCGATCTCCAGCCGCGGCGCCCTTTTCTCCGCCTCGTCGTAAGTCCAGTTTTCGACCGTATCAAACCGGCCAGCCGACAACAACGCCCTTCGCACTTTGGCGCTTTGCCGGCTGTGCGAAACACGGCCGGGTCCCAGAGAAAAGTCGGCGCCCGCAAGGATGATCTCCGACGCGCCGGCGCGGCAGGCCAGATCAAACGCCGGCAGAATCACCGATCCGCCCCCGGCGAGAGTTCCCGGATCGCCCCACGTGTCACACAGCCACCGCTCCAGCGGATGGTCGCCGGCAAACACGCACAAGCGATCCGCCGGAAGTCTCCGCAGAACCTGTGGATGGACGGCGGCTGAAACGGCCCATCGACCCGGCGACCGCGACGACTTGCCGAGCCCCGCAAGATGCTCTGCGGTGTCCGGCCGCGGATCCAAGCACACCCCGACGTCCACCCGGACGCCATACTCGAGCAGCGGCAACACCGCGCTGTCGACGGCGATCACCCGCAGACGGTCATGCCGGCGCGCAATTTCCGGAGCGGACCGGTCCAGACTCGGCCCGGACCCCGCCACGCAGACAGCCTCGCCGGCCCACGCCGAAAAGAGCGTCCGCACCGGTCGCATCGCCGACAGCGCCGAAAGATTCGCGATGAGGTTGCCGGCCACGAGCCGGCCGATTTCCGACAGCGTCATCACGGCGGCGATCCGCTCCTCAAACGCCGCACGCGCCGCGCCAGACAGCGCGTCCAGATATTTATCCAGGGGCCGCTTCAACGATGGATGCGGAATGAAACGGTATTGGATCATGTCTTCAACGCCGACTTCGCGAAGGAACGCCATTAGGTCGGGCGCGTGCGTGAAACACCGCGCCCGGCCATCGGCCGGAGGCGGCTGCAACGCCAGCTCAGAGAAAGGCTCGAAGTACGCGAGCAGAATGGCGCGGCCGGTGTTCAGGATCGACTGCGCCGCGCGCGCGCCGCCGCCCACCAGAACCACAAGGTCCCCGTCCTTCACGTCCAGCCCCGCCACCCATCGTTCGGATTCCCGCGATGGGTCATATCGGCTGGCCATGTAAAATCGCTCGCCGCCCACTTCAAGGACCGGCGCCGGCTCGCCATTCTGCGCCTTTTCCATCCGCAAACGGTAAGGGGGAAGCTCCGGGCATCCGGAGTCGCTGGCATCAGGCATGGCTGCATTTTGGCATTGAATCGACCGATGTCAATAAGATTAGATGCGGTCATGAAGGTTCTTGTCACGGGGGGATGCGGTTTTATTGGAAGCTACGTGGTGAAGCTCCTGCTCGCGGAAGGCGTCCGCGTGGTCAATCTGGACAAGCTGACCTACGCGGGCAATTTGGCCAACCTGCGGGAGGTGGAACGCCACCCGAAGTATCGGTTCATTCGCGGGGACGTCTGCGATCCGGGAGCGGTGGCAAAAGCCGCCCGGGGCGTCGACGGGATCGTGCACCTTGCGGCCGAAACGCACGTCGATCGATCGATCCTCAGTCCCGGCGCGTTTGTCCGGACCGACATGCTCGGAACGTATGTGCTCCTGGAGGAGGCGCGCAAACAGCGGCTGAAATTTTTCGCGTACGTCAGCACCGACGAAGTCTACGGATCGATCGCGCGCGGGAAATTCCGGGAGACCGATCCCACGCGGCCCACCAACCCGTACGCCGCGTCCAAGCTCGGCGCGGACCGGCTGGCCCACAGCTATTTCGCGACGTACGGGCTCAAGGTCGTGATCACGCGCGGGAGCAACACGTACGGGCCGCGCCAGTTTCCGGAGAAGCTCATCCCGCTGACCATCATCCGCGCGCTTCAGCGGCAACCGATCCCGGTGTACGGCGACGGCCGGCAGCGCCGCGACTGGCTGCATGCCGAGGACCACGCGCGAGCCATCTGGCGTGCCGCCACACGCGGTCGCGCCGGAGAGACCTACAACGTGTCGGGACACGGCGAGCGCGAAAACATCTGGATGGTGCGGAAAATCCTCGCAGAATTGCACGCGCCGGACTCGCTCATCCGCTTCGTCCGCGACCGCGAGGGCCATGACCGGCGGTACGCGCTGGAGGACGGCAAACTCCGCCGCGACCTCGGATTCCGCCTGAGCCGGCCGGACATCGGCCGGGAGCTTCGCCGGACCGTCCGCTGGTATGTCGACAACAGACGATGGTGGGAGCCGGTGATCCGGCGGAACGCGGCGTTCAAGGAATACTTCAAAAAACAATACGGTGACCGACTGCGGCGTTCCAGGAGTTGACCCGGCCGATAATCTTCGACATACTTATAACCGATAAGATGAGAATGGAGCGGTTTGAGGGGAATACAGGATCAGCCGCCCGGCGGTGGGGATGGGTCGGGATCTGTGTGGGGGTGATGGCGCTGCCGGCACTCGGTGTCGAGCAGACCAAGTCGACCACCATCGACAAACCCAACGTCGCCGCCGCCCGCACGTCCTATGACATCAATCGGAACGTCGGGCAGACTACGTATCTGGATCGCCAGATCTCCGGGCTGTCCTTTGCGCCGAATGGATTTTCCTCCACGAAAGCCCAGCGAGGCATGACCCTCGACATGTACTACACGCTCGTGACCGGGTCCCTCTTGGGGAGCCGCCGTGGCATCGGGAGCGAGTTTGCGGACCCGATCCTTTCCCAGATCGCGTCGATCCAGGGGAAATGGACGCTGCTGCGCGAAGGCCCCTTGTGGCCGGCCATGGCCGGCGGCGTCGATCTCAACCTCGATTTCAACTGGCGCGGCGGGTTCCCGTTTTCCAAGTACCGCGTGCTGACCTATCCGAGTTTCATCGCGTTTTCCAAAACGATCTATCCGCGCACCGGGACGTTTCTCACGGTCGGCCGCTATTCGTCTCTCCAGATGGAACACCTGGCGTATCTGACGAGATTCCTGGATCCCAAGGCGACGAGCGTGCCCTTCGCCGGAATGGACTTCAAGGTGAAGGACCCCTCGAAGGGATTCCGGATGGAAATCTTCGCGCCGGCCGCGCACATCGACGGCGCCAAGGTCATGAATATTTACATCAAGGCCCTCGCGGCGATGCCGATGACGCTGATCAGCTACGCGCGAAGCGACGCCGGCCGCGCGGTGGTGCTGTCCTTCTCTTTCCGGTACGCCTTCTTTCCGTCCCTCACCCGCGAGGAGCGCTACAAGAAACGCTGGTGGAACCCCCTCTCGTGGTATCAGGATGACAACAAAAACATGGCGGCCCGGCTCGCGCAGCAGGCCGACACGTTTCTGGCGCGCAAGGAATACGAGAAGGCAAGAAAGAAATATCAGGAAAGCCTCTTTCTGAACGCCAATGTTCCCGAAGTCCACTACAACATGGCGACGACCGCCCTCCAGATCGGCGGCCCCGAGGAGGTGGCGCGCGCGATCTTCCATTACAACCGCGCCATTGAACTCGGCGGCGCCGACGCCGCGAAACTCTACGCGCTCGGCCTCGCGTATTTCAAAGTCGGCGAAAAAGACCACGCGCAGAAAGTCTTCTCCGACGCGCTCATCTTCGACCCCGAATACAAACCGGCCAAGTACGCGCTCGACCGCCTCAACGGCGGCAAGAGCTGATTTTCTATTTGATCTTCAACACCACCAGAAGCATCCCGACCCCCACGCTGAGCCAGAGGGTCGAGTGCCAGAATCGCAGGGAGGCGTTGCGGATGTAGACGGCCGCGAGACCCCACGCGAGCGGCAGGGAGACCGGCATGCCGGTCGAGGGGAAGGCCGGCTGGGTGTAATGCCAGAGGCCGTTCTGGATCGCGAGGTACTCGCCGAGCGTGCCGCCAAGGCCCGCGACGACCAGCGTCATGACATCGATCGGCGTGCGCCAGATCGACAATCCAACCGCCAAAAACAGGACGTAATAGCAGGCGATCCCGACGTGAATGCGAAGGAAAACTTCGCGGAGAAAAAGAAAGAACAGGACGCCAAACACGATGGAGAGAATCGTTCTCAGCCGCTCGCCGAACTTCCGCCAGAGTTCCTCCAACGGCTCCGCCATCAGGACGAAGAGCGCGTAGAGATAACCCCACACAAGGCCGATCCAGACCGGCAGGCCATCCCGGAATGTCGGGAAATGATATTGCCACAGATTGAATTTCCGGACGCAAACCCACTCGCCGATCGTTCCCAGCGCGGCCGCCACCAGCATCAGTTTCAGGATCTGCATCCGGCGCGCTCCCGACCACACGAAAAGCCACGCCCACCCGGCCGACAGCGCCAGCGCGCATACCCACGGCCACCGCGAAACGTACAGCACGACGCCGATCACGTACAAGCTCGCCAGTGCCAGAAACGCTCCTCGCATCAATATTTCCTTCCGAAGAGGAGATATCCCGTAAACCCGATCATGCGTTCCGACGGCCGCACGCCCTCTTTCTGCCGCACCAGCATGCGGCGTTCGAGAATTTCGAGGGCGGTCAGGTCCTGAAAGCCGGCCGATTCGGCGGCGCCCTGCGCCGCCTTGAGCTGCTCCGCGTTCGGAATGATCAGCCCGAGCGCGCCGCCCAGCCGGAGCGACTCGTGGGCCGGCCGGATCGCAAGCCACGGTTCCGGCATGTCCAGCACGACGGCGTCGACGTCCGACTGGCCGAAGGGCTGGCCCGCTTCCAGAACAAAGAATTCCACAAACGCCGCCAGACCCGCTTTGCTCACGTTCTCTTTCGCCACCTCCTGGAACTCCGCGTTCCGGTCGTACGAATAGATCCTGCCGTCGGGCCGGACCAGCGTCGCCATGAGGAGCGTGAGTGCGCCGCTGCCGCCGCCCATCTCGATCACGCGGGCGCCGGGCGCAATCGAAAGTTCGAGTGCGATCCGGGCCGCGTCCTTCGGATAAATGATCTGCGTCCGGCGTTTCACTTTCATCATCTTCTGCACCAGCGTCGGCCGGACCGCCACGAAGGGCATCTGCATGTGCGAGAGAATGGCGGATCCCTCCGGCCGGCCGATGACGTCGTCATGTTTGATGACCCCGTCATGCGTGTGAAGCGTCCGGCCCGGCGTCAGCTCCACGAGAAACGTTTTCCGGCCGGACCGGGCCTGCAGCAAAATCCGCTCGCCGGCCTGCAGGGTCGTGGGCGCCGTCACGATCCGGCCACCAGTTTCTCGAACGCCTCGCCCGTCATCGTCGCCACGCCCAGCGCGCGGGCCTTGTCGAGTTTGGACCCCGCGTCCTCGCCCACGATCAGAAAGTCCGTGGCTTTTGTGACCGAACTTCCGGCGACCCCGCCGAGGCGGCGCACCGCGTTTTCCGCGGCGCTGCGCGTCAGCGCCGGCAGAGCCCCCGTGATCACCACCCGTTTGCCTTTCAGCGGATTGTCCCGGGCTTCTATTTTTCTGGGGGCGGCGGGACGCAGCCCGACGCGTTTGAGATCGTTCAGAAGTTTTCGGTTTCGCTTGAAAAAGGAAACCAGGCTGTCCGCCATTTTCGGGCCGATGCCGTCGATCGCAATGAAGTCGGCCGCGACCGCCTTCTGCAGCTTGTCCAGCCCTCCGAACTGAAGCGCCAGGTCCCGCGCCGCCACCTCACCCACGTTTGGAATGCCCAGCGCGCAGATGACCCGCTCCAAGGGCGCGGATTTGGTCCGATCGATGGCCGACAGGAGATTTTCGACGCGCTTTTCCGCGAATCCCTCAAGCTCCAGCATCCCGGCGCGACGGCGGTCGAGCCGGTAGAGGTCGGCGATCGAGCGGATCCACCTCTGCCGGACAAACAGCTCAACCACCTTCTCGCCCATCCCCTCGATGTCGACGCCGGCTTTCGAGGCGAAATATTCTATCCCTCGCTCCAGTTGCGCCGGACACGACAGGTTCGCGCATCGTACCGCGACTTCCCCCTCCACCCGCGTGAGCGGTCCGCGGCAGCTCGGACAGGTCCGGCCTTTGTAGGTGAACGGCGCGCTGCCGCGAGGCCGTTTCCGCCGGACGACCTCGACGACCTGCGGGATGATCTCGCCGGCCTTTTCGACGATCACCGTGTCCCGGATCCGGATGCCTTTGCGCTCGATCTCGTCGAAATTGTGGAGGCTCGCCCGCGACACGGTGGTCCGCGACAGGTACACGGGCTTTTCGAAAACCGCGGTGGGCGTCACGGTTCCGGTGCGGCCGACGGAGAGTTCGATGTCCTGGATTTTTGTCTCCTTCCGTTCGGCCGCATATTTGTAGGCGATCGCCCATCGCGGGGCCTTGGCGGTCTCTCCCAGCCGCCGGCGGTCCGTGAGGCGGTCGATCTTCATCACCGCACCGTCGACGTCGAACGCGAGATTTGATTTTTCGAGATATATCCGCTCGATCTCTTTGAACAGAGGGTCCAATCCGACGGCGATGGCCACGCCGGGCGGGATCAAAAATCCGGCCGAATCGAAAAATTTCAGGGCTTCGGAGTAGGTTTCGAAGAGACTGCTGTCGGCATGACCCAACGAATGCGCAATGAACGCCAGCTTGCGGCGCGCGACCTCGTCCGGGTCCAGGAGTTTCAGGGAACCGGCCGCGGCGTTGCGCGGGTTGACGAAGGGCGCCTCATCGGCGAGGGCCCGCGCGCGGTTCAGATCCTCGAAGGCCCGGTTGTTCATGAAGACCTCGCCGCGGACTTCGAGGGTGACCGGCTTCGGCAGGGTCAGCGGGACGGTGGAAAGCCGTTTCAGATTCTCGGTGATGTCGTCTCCCGTCTCGCCATCCCCGCGCGTCAGGCCGCAGGCCAGGCGGCCCTTCTCAAACTGAAGGTTCACCGCCACACCGTCGATCTTCGGCTCGACCGCGAAGGCCACATCGGTCCGCTCAAGCCCCCGATGCACGCGCTCCACAAATTCCGCAAGCCCCTCCCGCGAATAGACGTTGTCCAGCGACAGCATCGGCAAGCGGTGCGGACGGCTCACGAATCCTTCGAGCTTGCCGCCCCCCACCCGCCGCGTCGGAGACGACACGTCCGCCAGCTCCGGATGCCTGTCCTCAAGCGCCAGAAGTTCGCGGTAGAGCCGGTCGTAGTCCGCATCCGAAATTTCCGGCCGGGCGTCCACGTAGTATTTCCGGTTGTGTCGATCGAGTTCCTCCCGAAGCTCCAGGAGACGGTCCTTTTCGCTTTTCATCGTACCCTGAATGTCCATTCCTTTCGGCTCACATTTCCGATCCGGTCCGCCACCGTCACGGCCAGCCGGTGCGGCCCACGCCCGACGCGCGTCAGAATCACCCGCACCCAACCGCGGTCTGCATCATAATACCACTCCTCATGCGCCCTGCCATCCACCTCCACACCTCCGGTGTCGGCCATACCGGAGCCGCGGTCGCTCACGACCACATGAATCTCGTCGTCACGGGACCACCGCCCGGCCGCCGGAAAGGAAACCCGCGGCGCAACCGAGTCGTCGGAGAGAATGTAAAAGGCCGTTCGATCGATTTTTGCGGACACGGCGCCGGCGGCCGTGTCCGCAAGAGCGCCGACGAATGACCATTTTTCGGGCTGCCCGTTCAAGGACGCCCGTCGATAAACAGCTAATTTCCCCGTTGGAATCTGCATCGTGACTGGCACGCGGAAGCGGAGAACGGCCGGCGAAGCCAGCGGAACACCTGTCGGCTCGAGCAAACACGCGGAGACAACGGGCAGAACGGATTCGTGAGGCGGCGTGAAATCGTTCCCGGAAGATCCGGCCCACACGCTCACGGCTTCCGAGGAATAGAACATCGAGGGCGCAAGCAGACATTCGACGGCGCCGTCCGGAGACGCCAGTTGACGCGTTTCCCCTTCGGAGGGCCGGAACATTAACCCCTCCCCCCTTGTGGGGGAGGCCGGGTGGGGGGTACCTATTCCTATCTCTGTCTCTGTTGCATTCCCGCTGTTGTCCTCCGCCCGGATCCACAGAACGTGCGTGTCCCCGCGCACGCGCGAAACATCGAGCGCCGGAGACTCGGCCGCCGATGGCGCGCGCGGCCGCGGCAATCCCGTGAACAGCCGGAATCGGTAACGGCCGCCGGCGCCGGAGGAACGCAAATCGTAAATCAAACCGACCCGCTTGTTCTCCTGCGACGCGTAACTCAAACGATCAAACAGAATTGTTTTCGTGTCCTTGTGATCAAGCGCGTAAATGATTTTCCTCGGACTCAGGTGATAGGCCGGAGCATATTCCGACGTGTCGGTCGCCACAAGATCGATCCAATACCTGCCGGGAAGATCTTCGGCGCCTTCAAAGACGCGGGTAAGAATAACGGACGACACGATCGGCGCCGTCCTGTCCGTGGGCGCCGGCAAAAATTCAAACGGATGGATCGGCGTCTCTTCGTCCCGGCGCAACTCAAAATGCAGGTGCGGCAGGCCCGCGCCGCTTTCGCCGCTGTATCCGATCAGTTCGCCCTTCCTCACCGGCGCAAGTTCCCCCGGCGCTACGGCGGCGTCGAGCTTGTCGCGAAATTTCATTCCGCGACGCCGGTGCGCCACCCACGTCTGGATCGCGCCCGCGAACCGGTCCAGATGCGCGTAGACCGACCGGCGGCCCTCCGGATGCCTGAGATAAATCGCCTTGCCGAATCCCGTCAGGCTGTCCGCCACGCGGTAGACTTCTCCGTCGGCCACCGCATACACCG
>Ga0156027_1014_pt2 | contig 11662 bp, 1 predicted proteins | sample RifCSPlowO2_02_FD_107681 | JGI IMG/M metagenome (GOLD analysis project Ga0156027, IMG submission 107681) | Candidatus Lindowbacteria bacterium RIFCSPLOWO2_02_FULL_62_12 | reverse complement strand
GAGGCATATTCGAGTCTTTTGTGATATCGGAATACCTGAAACGCCGATTCAACGCCGGCCGGCTCCCCAACGCGTATTTCTGGCGGGACAATACCGGCCATGAAGTGGACATGGTTCTGGAAGACGGGCATGACTTGCACGCCGTTGAAATCAAATCCGGCTCAACCGTCACCGGGGATTTCTTCAAAGGACTGGATTTCTTCGCGCGCATTTCAAAAACGCCCGCCTCGGCCCATTTCCTCGTCCACGGGGGAAACCGGACCGAGTCCAGAAAACACGGCCATGCCCTGGGCTGGCAGAATCTGGATGATCTGAATTGAATGTTTCCCGCCGGATACGGCCCTTGGCTGTCAGAATCGTTCGAAAAAAGATAGGGTCGAACGCATCATGAAAGGCAACGGCGGTATGGCTGTATCGCGGCAATTGAAAACAACTCGGCAGGCGGCTTCGCGGGTTGCGCAAAGACATGGGCGTGACCCAGGCGGATCTTGCGCGCCGTCTCCATCAAGTTCTCATCGAACGATTGCCAATTTATCGACGAGCTTGTCGCCGCCGCTTTCGATCTTGTAGATGTACACGCCCGAGCCGACCTTCTGGCCGTGACGGTTGGTCGTGTCCCACACGACGGTGTTCGCGCCCGCCGCGCCAGTGCCGGTCAGCTCGCGCACGAGCCGCCCGCTCGCGTCGAATATCTTGATCTTGACGTCGCCCGCCGCGCCCAGGTTGTACGCGAACGTCATGTTCCCCGTTGTCCCGTCCGGCCCCGGGTTCGGGTACACGAACGTGTTCTCCTTCGAGAGCGGCGCCGCCAAGTACGGCGCGAGGAATTCGGGCGCGCCCAACACGAGCGACAAGGAGACAAGGGGACGTTGAGACAAGGGGAACGATACAGAAGAAACCGTGCGTAAATTCACGGGGCCGTTGGGGGCGCCGATCAAATACGCCTCATAGCCGCTTGGCAGATTCTCGACGTTGTCCCACGCGAGCGTGACGGCCTGGCCGATGTCCGACGCCACCATCACGTCCCACGCGCGGCCCGCGTCTCGCGCGTCGGTCGCGGTCACGGGTTCCGAGAACAGCGCCGCCATCCATTCCGTTCGTCCGTTCGTCCGTTCGTCCGACCGTCGGACTGCTAGTGCGACGTACCCGCCCGCCGTCGCCGGCGGCTCGAAACGGCTCGCCGCCTTGGCTGCCCCCGCGGTCGCTTTCACGCCCACATAATTCTGGACGTCCCTCGAACCTCCGCCACTCGCCATGAGCTGGATCGCCCAGTCGTTTTCGCCGCCCGTTTTGTGATTTTGTTTGTAATACGCCGACAGGGTTCGCCCCTTGTCCCCTTGTCTCCGAGCGTAGCTCGTCCCCTTGTCTGCCCGATATGCAGGCGCCTGATTCAATATCTCCACCGAGTCCTGCGGCTCGGCCGGGATGGGCATGATCAGCATCTCGACGGCGGAATTCACGAGCAGCCAGAATCCCGCCATCGGCTTCATCTGGACCTGCGGATACATCGCCGTGTCCGGGCCCCAGTAGTACGTGCTGTCGTCCTCCGACCACCAGTAGGCCGCATTCTGGATGAGTCCGGAATCTTCCGCCTGCTGGGGCGTCAGCGTATCAAGGTGTTCCGAATCGGTCGGCCGGAAAAACCGCACGGACTTATCCCAGTCGGTGAAGAAGAACTGGCCGGTCCCGACTTGGTTCCAGCCTGCGATCAGGCTCACAGCCACCGTCTCTGACGGGCTGGTCAACCCCGGCGTGATGCGCAGCGTCCCGCCCGCGTTGCTCTTGATCCAGTACGCACGCCCGCGTTCGATCACCGACGGCGCGTAATAATGCGTGCCGCTCGCGCCGGCCAAGCTCGTGTTTTCATTCGTCCCCGCCTGCCACTCGTAGATGTCGGCGTCGGACAGATAAGGCGTGATGGCGTCTGCCACCGTCGTCGCTGCCGGCACGCCGTTGTATGACCACATCTTCCATCCCCGATTGTTGCCGGCCGAGACTTGGGCCGCGAAATGAAGTTTGTTGTTGTAAACGTAGAAGTCCTGGGTCAATCCCGACACGCTCGCCCGGACGCGGTAGAAACTGCTCGCCGTCGCCGACGACAAATACACCGTCGTCTGCGCGATGCCGGAGCCGTCTGTGTAGGCCGCTGCAGGGGAAATCCCGGCGTCGTTGCCGGTCGACGGATACGTGACTTCAAATGTTACCGCCTCACTCGGGACGCAGTTGCCGTTCGCGTCCAGCACATGGACGGCCAGCACAGCCTGTTCATACGTGTCCGCCAGAATGTGCGTGTCGACAGACTTCTCCATCACCGCCGGCGCGCCCGCAGTCACCGTCACCATCACCTGATCCGTCGCACTGTCAAATCCGTCGCTCGCGGCCAGATCAAAATAATATGTGGCGGCAATCACCGGCACAAATGTCGGATTGGCGGCGAACGAATCCGACAACTCCACCGACGGCCCGCCGGTCTGCGTCCATGAATACGAGATCATGTCGCCGTTCGGGTCGCTCGACGCGCTCCCAAAAATCTGCGCGGTGGCGCCGGCCGTAACCGACGTGTCCGGTCCGGCGTTGGCCGTCGGCGCGGTGTTCAACGCCGTCACATCCAGCGTGTCCGTCGTGGTGTCCGTGCCGTCGAATACCTCCAGCGTGACGACGTAAACGCCGACAGAATCGGCGACAAAACTTGCGGCCACCGAATCCGCGCCGCTGATGGCCGGCGACGTCGGACCCGAGACGATCGTCCAGAGATAGTAAAGCGTGTCGCCGTTCGAATCATACGAGGCGCCGCCGTTGAGATTCACCGTGTCCGGGTGCGTCACAGACACCGTCTCCGACCCGGCATCGGCAACCGGCGCCACGTTTCCGGCCGAGATCACGACCGTGTCGGCCGATGTGTCGATCCCGTCGCCCACCGTCAGTTGAAAAATATAATCGCCGAGATAGGCTGTGTCCGAAACAAACGATACGTCGGCCGTCACTGAATCCGGAGACAGCGTCATCGCCGGCCCGGCAAGCTGTGTCCAGAGATAAGTGACGGCCCCCTCGACATCGCTCGATCCCGAACCCGTCAGATAGGCGGTGGCGCCGGCCGCGATCGCAGTGTCCGACCCGGCGTCGGCAACGGGCGCGTCGTTCACCGATGTCAGAGTGACGGACACGACCTGCGATGCCGTGTCCTGTCCGTCCGTCAAATAAACCGTCAGGTTATCGACGCCATACGCGTTCGCGGTGGGCGTGATGTCCAGCGTTTCCCCGCCGGTCACGCTCGCCGACACGACCGTCCCGCCGCCCGTCACGCTCCACGTCAGCGGGTCGCCGTCCGTGTCGCCGGCGTATGACGACAGGGCGATACTCCACGGCGACGTGTCCTCGGAGTCCATCTGGTTCGCTATGGCCGGCGCGATGTACGGCGCGTGGTTCAGCGCGCTCGCGCCCACGCTGTCGCTGAAGAACGACTCGTTGATGAACGCCGCGCCGTCATAGGCCGTGAGACGGTAACGATAGGTGTGTCCCGCAATCACGTCCGTGTCGACCCACGAACCAACCGCCGCCGCGACATATTTCACCGGCAAATTCGCCCAGTTCGGCGTGTCGAACGAATCCACCAAACGGTATATCTTGATCCCGGCCAAGTCCGACAAACCGCCGCCGTACTCATCGACAACCGGATCCGACCACGTCACCGTTACCTGTCCGGGCGTCCCCCCGTTCGCCGACGCGCCGGTCGGCGACGAGGGCGCGAGCGAGTCGCCGGCGAGCGATGTATCCACAACGCCGAGGCCGTACGGCGAGAATTGGACGAGATTCGAGCCGGATGTGTCGATTAGCCTCAACTCGATGATGAACTCATCCGTCGTGCCCCACCAGTTCCGTTGAAAATCCTGCGCGTTGCCGCTGGTGTTCAGCACGGCGCTGTCGGGGAATGTGCCTCCAGGCAAGATGTTGTTTCTGGCAAACCAATTCGATTCCGAGCCGTCGGTGACGTACACCTGATACCCGGCGTTTGAGGAGATATCGTTCTGCGAAAATACGTTGAGCGAGGAAGAATCCAACAAGACGCCGTCCTGCTGATTGCCGGCGATGCGATTGCCTTTCACCAAATTGGCCGTGCTCGATGCCAGTTCCATGCCGTTCGACGCATTCGAATCGGCCGTGTTGCCTGAGAAGCTATTGCTCGCGCACGACCGGACTTGAAATCCCGCGCCCGAGTTGTTCGACGCGGTGTTGCCGCTCCACATGCTTCCGACGGAATTCCAAAGTTCAAAGCCGTTTGTGCCGTTCGAACTGCTGTAACAATTCTGTATGGAGTCGCCCGACGTATTGTCGATGTAGACGCCGGCGGTTTCCGTGCCGGTCGCGGAGATGTAGACCAGCGTGTGGTTCGTTCCGCCGCTTATGGCGACGCCGAACCACTGATTGTCCTTGGCCTCCACGCCCTCGATATACGCCCCATTCACATTGTCGAGCCGCAACCCGGAATAGCCGTTCCGAACGCCGAGTTTTTCAATCCTGACATTCGCGCAATTCTGCGCGTGAATGACGGGATCGCCGGTAGAGCCGGCACTGATGACGGTCGCGCCGGAGTCAACGCCGGATATCGTGATATCGTCCGTGTCGATGACCGCCGTCTCCGTGTAGTAACCGGCGTCGATGTAGATGGTCTCGCCGGATGCGGCCATATCAAGCGCTTTCGCGATGGTGCGAAACGGCGCGCCCGCCGACCCGTCGCCCGTTCCGTCGCTCCCGGACGCGCTCGTATACGAGTCGCCCGCCGCCGACGTGTCATTCACGAACCAGGCCGGGCCGTCGTACATCGGCGGCGTCGCGCTGACGATGGAATCGGAATAAAACGACTCGTTCGGCGTCGTCGCGGTGTCGACGGCGGTAACGCGGTAATAGTAAGTCGTCCCAAGCGCGACGGACGTGTCGATGAAGTTGTCCCCGGCGGCCGTGCCGATTGCTTCGACCCAATCGCTCGTGTCGCCCGTGAGCGACCGGTAGATGCGGTAGGAACTCACATCGGCCGCGCCCGCGTCGCCGTCCTCGTTCGCCGTCACCGCGCTCCACGTGATCCGCACGTATCCCGCGCTCACCGGCGCGTCCGCCGCCACCGTCTCCGGCGATTCGGGCGCGACCGTGTCCGCGCCCGCGGTCGTGTCCACGACTCCGATGCGAAACGGGGTGAACACGAGCGTGTCTCCGTTGGTTCCCTGGTACACCGTCATCGCCAGAATCTCCGCCGTGTCCGTACTGCCCCACCAGTTGCGCGTCAGGTCGATCACTGCCGGCGCGGCGGTCGGGGCGATATAGGCGCTGAGGGGCGGATTGCCGGGCGCGTAGGAGATGTTGTTCTTCGAAATCAAGTTGGCCGAAGATGTCCCGTACCAGAATATCTGGTACTGAGTGTTCGACGCGATCAGATTTTGAACCATGATGTTGTTCGAGCTGTTTCCGATTTCGACGCCGTCCATCCCGTTGGCTGTGATTCCGTTGTTCATCAGGATGTTGTTGTCGGAACTCGCGCTGAACTCGACGCCGTTGGTGGTGTTGGCGCGGATGGCATTATCCACGATCGTGTTGTTCGAACTTCCCGCAAGATAGATGCCGACGGTGGCGTTCAGCATGGAAACGTTTCCGGACACCGCGTTGTTCATCGATCCCCCTCCAAGGAGAATGCCGTAGTCCGAATTGGAGGCGGCCTCGTTGCCGTTCAACGCAGTGTTCGCGCACGCGGACAGCCATATCCCATAGGAGGTGTTGTAATCGGCCGTATTGCCGCTTACCGTGTTGCCGGTGCAGCCGCTCAGGTAAATGCCGAAGGACGTGTTCGAAAGGGCCGCGTTGGCGGCGATGATGTTTGAATCCGCATTCGGCGCCGCGTAGATGCCTGTGGCGTTGCCGGCGACCGAGTTGGAATTGATAGTGTTGCCGGTCGAATTCGCCTGAAGATAAACGCCCTGCGCGCCGTTCGTGTCGGCGATGTTGCCGTAGATGTTGTTGTAAGAACTGCCGGCGATCACAATCCCGCTGCCGGTATTGCCGCCGGCGCTGTTGGTCTCCAGCGTGTTGTTGTTCGATCCGCTGTCCAGATAGATGCCGTCGCCCGAACCGCCGTCGGCGTAGTTGTTGCTCAGGGTGTTGTTCGAAGCGCCGAGGAGATGAATGTTGATGGCCGAGTTCGTGGAGACGCTGTTGTACGTCAGCGTGTTGAAGGCGCTCGCCTCCAGATCGATCCCGTTCGGGCACGAGAACGCGGTATTGCCGATGAGGGTGTTGGTGTCCGACCCGTTTGTAAGGCGGATGCCGTTCGTCGAGCATCCGAAGATGTAGGCGGTGGATATGGTCGAGTTCGTGACCTGGTTGAACAGGACGCCGTTCAAGGCGTTGACGACGCCGATGTTCTGGATCGAAAGCCCCGTGCGTCCCGTGGCGGAAATGCCGTCACCGCTCGCGCCCACGTCGATGACCGCAAGCGAATTGTCCGCGCCGACGAGCGTGAGGTTGTCGGTGTCGATCACGACCGGCGCGGTGTACGCGCCGGGGTCGACATAAATCGTGTCGCCGGACTTGGCCATCAGAAGGGCTTTCGTGATGGTCGCATACGGCGCGCCCGCCGACCCGGCGCCCGTCGTGTCATCCCCGATCGCGCTCGTGTACGAGTCGCCGGATGTCGACGTATCGTTTACATACCACGATGGCCCGCTGTATGCGACGGCCGCCGTCGCCCAGTATGTATCCATGGCGAACGACTCGTTCACAAACGGCGCCGTGTCCTTCGATGTGAGCCGGTAATAATAGGTGTTCCCGCCCGTCACGTCCGTGTCTATCCACGTCGTCTCCAACGCCGTCGTCTGCCGGACGACGTAGATACCGTCGGACCAGTTGGACGAATCGGGCTGGTTGACCAACCGGAAGATGTTGAGGCCGGCGAATCCCACCGTCCCGAGGTCCGAATCCTCGTTGATCGTCGGATTGACCCACGTGAGCGTGATCTGGCCCGGCGTGCTCGTGTCCAGCGTTACGCTTGACGGTGATTCAGGGGCGACCGTGTCGGCGCCGGCCGCTGTGTCTACAAGTTCCAACCTGTACGGCCGCCACACACTCCCCGACGGATCCGCGATCTTCTCCGCAATCGTCACTTCATCCGACGTGCCCCACCAGTTGCGGGCGAGGGTCTGGGCGACACCGCTCTGATTGTAGAGGTTGCTGACTGTGTTGCCCGAAATATTATTTTTCAGGATCAAGTTGTTCGACGCGTCGCCCGTGATCCAGATGCCGGTGTCGTTGCCGGAGACGTCGTTCTGGGAAATCACGATCGATTCGGCGAACTCCAGCAGGATGCCGGCCTGCGCGTTGAACCGCACGAAGTTGTTGCGGGCCGTCAGGTCGGCGCTGGCCGAAAGATAAATCCCGTGTTGGGTGTTCGACCGGGCAATGTTGTCGGCGATCAAAAGACCCGTGTTCCCTCCGGCCGCGTCGATGCCGTTGATGAGGTTCGACTGGACGGTGTTGCCGGTGATGGTGATGGCCGTGCTGGCGTTGATGAAGATGCCGTCCTGGGAGTTCGAATTGGCCGTATTGTTGATGATGGTGTCGTTCGTGCCGCCGTCCACCATGATGCCGGCGACGGCGGCGTTCGCGTTGGCCGAGTTGCCGCTGACGGTGTTGAGGTTGGAGCCTTGATGGAGATAAATGCCGTTGGTGTTCGAGTCGGCGATATTGTTCGAGATCATGTTGTTGTGGCTGGTCTGCAGGTAGATGCCGGTGGGGTTCGATTCCAGCGTGTTGCCGCTGATGGTGTTGGAATCCGCGGGATTGAGGTGGATGCCGTGCGTGGCGTTCTGGCGCGCGGCGTTATTGCTGACAGTGTTGTTCGAAGCGTTGGCGGACAGAAGAATTCCCGCCGCGCCGTTGAAATTAACCTGGTTTCCGCTGATTGTGCATCCTGCGCCGGCTGACAGCTCAAGACCGTCACTGCCGTTCGAGTCGATGGCATTGCCGGTGACGCTGTTCGTGTCAGCGCCGTTGAGGAGAATGACGCCGTGCCTGCCATTGTAACTGAAACTGTCGCCGGAGAGCGTGACCTGATCGACGTTGACGAAATGAATCCCGTCGTACGCCCCCGTCAGGCCGAGGTTTTTAATCAGAAGTCCGACTTGTGTGTCCGCGTAGATGCCGTACAACCCGCTCGTCGAATTCGCCCCCGGCGGGTCGATGATTGTCGACGCCGAATCCTTGCCGATGAGCGTGATCGAATCCTTATCGATGTTCACGCCGGCGGTTTCGGTCGCGGAGATCACGACGTAGGAATCGTACAACCCCGCGTCGATCCATATCGTATCCCCCGCCGTCGCGGCGGTCATCGCCTTCGGGATGCTCGCAAACGGCGTCTGTTTCGAGCCGTTGCCGCTGATGTCCGAACCCGTCGCGTACGTGTACGAATCGCCGGCGGTCGAGCCGTCATTGACGTACCAGTCGGTCTGCGACGTGTAGGGCGCGCTGTCGCCCGGGATGGAGTCGCTGTAGAAGCTCTCATTTATATATGGAGAGGCGGCGTCGAAGGCGGTCACGCGGTAATAGTAGACTTTGCCCACAAAGGGGCTCGTGTCCTGCCAGCCGTCCGCAGTCGACCCCACCTGCGCGATCTGTGTCCAAAGCGATGTGTCGGATATGACGGGACTTCGATAGATGCGGTATCCCGAGAGGCCGACCGCGCCGCCGTTTGGCTCCTCCAGCGCCGACACCCCCTGCCATGTGACGATGAGCGACGTGTCGGACGGCGTCACCGCCACCGTGTCCGGCGCGTCCGGCGCGGTCGTATCCGCGCCTGCGCTCGTGTCGACCCGGGACAAACGCCACGGCTGCCACGCGCTCGCGGTATCGGATATCTTCGCCGCAATCGTCGCCGAGTCCGCCGAGCCGAACCAGTTGCGCCCGGTCGTCTGGGCCAGTCCTCCGCGGTTGATCAGTTCCCATGTGTTGCCCGTGATGTTGTTCTTCTGAATCACATTGTTCCGGGCCTGCAAAATGACCATGACGCCGGTTTCGTTTCCGGCGATGTCGTTTTGCTCCACGATGTTGGTGTCGGCGATGCCGTTGATGTACACGCCGGCGCCGTTCGAATTCTGCGAGATGAAATTGTTCCGGATGGTGTTGCGCGAGGCGCTGACCTCAATGCCGGGCTGCGCGCCTTTCACGATGTTTCCGATGATCGTATTGTTCGGCGCGTTCAATATGTAGATACCCATGTTGGGACTGGTCGTTATCGTGTTGTTCTTGACAAGATTTCCGCCGATACCCGCTCCGATCTGAATGCCCGCGGTGGTGTTGGAATTCGTCGTGTTGCCCGTGAACGTATGGCCGCCGCCGCTCGAGAAGACCCCGATGCCGACGCCGCTGTTTGACGCGGCGACACACGTCTGCACGGTGTCGTTGTAACTCGCCCAGAGAACGACCCCCCGGCTCGCGTTGGAATTGAAGATACCGTTTACAATCGTGTTTGTGTCAGATCCGTTGCGCAGGACAACTCCGTAGTTGGAGTTGCCGCCTGCGCTGTCGGCATCGAGCCGCGAATAATCGACGTTGTTAAACACGATTCCATCATAGGCGCCTGTGACGCCGATTGACCGGATCAGCAGATACGACTTTCCGGACGCGTAAATCCCCGTGTCCGATCCCGGCGGATCGATCACCGTCGCGGTCGAATCCTTGCCGATCAGCGCGATGTTGTCCGTGTCGATGACGACGGTCTCGGCGTAGAGCCCGGCGTCGATGTAGATCGTGTCGCCGGACAGGGCCTGCGAGAGCGCATAGGTGATCGTGCGGTAGGGATTCGACGCCGTGCCGTTGCCCGCCGCCGTGTCGTAGCCGATGGCGGTTGTCCACGAGTCTCCGACAATCGACGTGTCGTTCACGTACCACACGCCGCTTGTGTTGGGCACAAGAGTGATTGTGAACGTCTCCTCCGTGGCCCACGCCGACCGCATCATCCCCTGATCGACCGCCTGCACCGACCAGTAGTATGTCTGGCCGACCGTCAACGACCGCACCAACTCCGCCGACGTGTCGTTCTGGACGTTGCCCAAAATCGCGTTGCCGACCGAGTCGGCGCTGTTCGTGTCGGCGGCGAAGATGTCGGCCTTGTCGCTCGCCGTCCCCACGCGCAGGTTGTACGTCATGCCCGTATCGGGCGTCGTGTCGCCTGTCACTTTTGTCCAGCGGAACGTCACGGTGTCGCCCTGCGCGACCGATGCGCCTTTGGGCGCGTTTATCGCCGGCGTGTTAGGCCGGACGTTGGGCGGGGCGATGGCATCGCTTCGATAGATGATGAGTCGCTTGTTTGTGCCGTCATTTCCCGACACGGCAAGGTCCAAGTCGCCGTCGTTGTCGTAATCGCTCCACTGGATGGAACCCGCGTACACCCCCGCGTTGGCGCCCATCGGCTCGGCCGCGTTCGTGAAACTTCCGCCGCCGTCGTTCCGGTATATGATGAGTCGCTTGTTTGTACCGCCATCAATTGCTCCCGACACGGCAAGGTCTAGACGGCCGTCGTTGTCGTAATCGCCCCACTGAATGGAACCGTCCTGGACCCCGGCGTTGGCGCCCATCGGCTCGGCCACGTTCGTGAAACTTCCGCCGCCGTCGTTCCGATAAATGATGAGTCGCCTGTTTGCGCCGCCGTCAAGTCCCGACACGGCAAGGTCGAGGTCGGCGTCGTTGTCGTAATCGCCCCACTGAATGGAACCCTGCCGCACCCCCGCGTTGGCGCCCATCGGCTCCGACACGTTCGTGAAACTTCCGCCGCCGCCGTTCCGATAGATGATGAATCGATAGTTTGCGCCGCCATCCTGTCCCGACACGGCAAGGTCTAGACGGCCGTCGTTGTCGTAATCGCCCCACTGAATGGAACCGTCCTGGACCCCGGCGTTGGCGCCCATCGGCTCGGCCACGTTCGTGAAACTTCCGCCGCCGTCGTTCCGATAGATGATGAGTCGATAGTTTGTGCCGTCACTTCCCGACACGGCAAGATCGAGGTCGCCGTCGTTGTCGTAATCGCCCCACTGGATGGAACTAATAATATACACCCCAGCGTTGGCGCCCATGGGTTCAGCGGCGTTGGTCCACCCGCTGGGCGTGGCGCTGACGACGGAGTCGGAGTAGTACGACTCGTTCGGAAACGCCGCGCCGTCCCGGGCGGTCACGCGGTAGTAATACGTCGCGCCGATCGTCATCCCCGAATCCGTGAACCCCGTGCCTGTGGGCGTGCCGACCTGTGTCCACGATGACGTGTCGGCGACGCCCGCGCGATACACGCGATACTGCGCCACCCCAGCCGCACCCGCATCGCCGTCCTCATTCGCCGTCACCGCGCTCCACGTCACCAGAACCGTCCCCGCGCCCGCCGCCGCGCTCGCCGCAACCGTGTCCGGATCGTTCGGCGCCACCGTGTCCGCGCCAGCGGTTGTGTCGACGATGCCGAGCCGCCACGGCGAGTACACGATGCGGTTGACAGCGCCGGTGTCGGTCATCATGCGGCCGATTGCGACCGAATCGGTTGTCCCCCACCAGTTGCGCGTGAAATCGAACGTGTTGCCCGTGTTGTTGTAAACGCCGCTGTCGGGGTTGTCGGGCGACGGGCGGATGTTGTTCTTCAGGA
>Ga0156027_1091_pt11 | contig 11692 bp, 10 predicted proteins | sample RifCSPlowO2_02_FD_107681 | JGI IMG/M metagenome (GOLD analysis project Ga0156027, IMG submission 107681) | Candidatus Lindowbacteria bacterium RIFCSPLOWO2_02_FULL_62_12 | reverse complement strand
CATTTATTACGAGAAATGGTCGACCGACCGCCGCGCCGCCGCGGCAGCGCGCGGCACCATCGCGCCTGCCGCGCCGGATCGCCGGCGGCCCGTCGAGGAGAAATCGCCCCCCGCGGTTTCCGTTGAAGAAAGGCCGCTCACGTTTGCCGGGCATACTGCGGCCTGCGAGCTGGCGGTCAAGGGCGTTCTGGACGCCAACTGCCCGCGCGATGTTTTCAAGGAACGCATGTTGCTCTTTCTGGCCAAACGGGCGGACGTCAAGGTCATTGATCTTGCTGATGTGCCGTTTGTTTCCAATGAGTTCATCCGGGTTCTCCGGCAGGCCCTGGCCGTGATGAAATCGGAGGGCGTTCAGCCTTTCATCGTCTGCCCGCCGGGAGACTTTTTGAAACATTTTCAGGCGGCGGCCCTGGACAAATTTTCCGCGCTGGTTGAGGACCGCGTCCATCTCCATCGGGAAATCACCGCGTCTCGGAAAAATTCAACCGCCGGCGTCCCCCCATCACCGATTCCGTTCCGGCCAACCGCGCCGCCCCAACCGGCGCGCCCTTCCTTCACGCCAAAAAAAGGGAGGGCGCATGTCGAGGCGCGTTGTGACAACGGCGAGGCCTGCGTGACGCTCGCCGGCTGTCTGGACAGCGCCGGGTGCGACGCGGAGGGGCATTCCGACATCTCCGGCCAGATCAAACAGGCAGTCGCCGGCGTCTTCCGGAAGATGCAGGATCGGCCGGCCGGCCGGCGGGCCGTCCAGGTCCGGATTGAAAACGCGACCTGCGTCTCTTCCGACATCGTCACACTCCTTTCCCGCGCGGCCGTTCTCGCCCGGGAATACGGCCTGCCCTTTCGGGTGGTCGTGGACGACGAAAAAATCCTCCGGTTCGTCGCGCGCCATCTTTCGCGCGCGGACTTGGCCTTCAAACTGGAATATGATCGAAGACCCTGAAGTTCTGAGCACGTTTCTGGACGAGGCCGACGAGCGCATCCAGTCCGTGACGGACCACCTTCTGGCCGTCGAAAAAAGCGGGGAACTCTCCAAAGACCGCGCCGAACACCTTCAGCGCACCCTCCACAACCTGAAAGGCGCCGGCCGGATGATCGGCCTGACGCACTTCCAGAATCTGGTCCACACGATGGAGGGACTCGTCAAAGCCGCGGGGACGGGATTGGACCCGGCGGAATTGGTCCAGCTTCTCCTCGAAGGCGCGGACGAAATCCGCATCGTCTGCGGGTCCATGCGCGCCGCCAGCCGGCCGCTCGATCCGCCGGAACTGGACACCGTCAACGACAAATTGGCGCTGTTTCTACCCGCCGAACAGCCCCCGGAACCGGTAGAGGCGTCAGAACCTCCGCACCTCCACACCGGCGCACCGCTTCCGATCGACCATCATTACGATCCGGCGGAGGCCGGCATCATGTTGGACGATTTCTTGGCCGAGGCGGATGAGATGTTGGAGACTTTGCAGAATGCCTGCCTGGCCCTCGAAAAATCGCCCTCGCTCGGCGAAATCAACAACGTCTTTCGCGTCGCCCACACCCTCAAAGGCTCCTCCGGCATCATCAATCTCAAGGCCATGAACGAACTCACGCACAGCCTCGAGGAACTTCTCGACGGCGCGCGCAAAGGCGAGCGGGAAATCACGCGCGAATGGGTCGACCTGCTCCTCGCCGCGCTCGACGAGCTGTCGGTAATCCTCAAAAAACTCAAAACGAAGCGGGAGTTCGACCACGACATCGGCCCCATGATCGGCCGGATCGAGGCTTTGAAAGAGGGAAGGCCGATAAACGCGGCGCGGGCAGACACGCCGGGGGCGTCTCAGCCCGCCGCCCATGAGTCCGATCCGCCCAAACCCGCCGCGTCGGAAGGCGCGGCCCAATCCATCCGGGTGGACATCGTCAAGCTGGACAAGGTGATCAATCTGGTGGGGGAACTCGCCATCGCCAAAATCAGGTTCGACCAGCGCATCCATGAGGCGGAGTCCTTGAAGGACGAGCTGGCCCGGGTGGCGCGGGCCGTCCGCGGCGAATTCGACGCCGCCAAGGTCCGGTCCGACATCGAGCTTCTCGACGCGACGTTTCTGGAAACCCTCGAGGACCAGCGCCGCGCCTCGGAGGACCTTCAGCGCATCTCGGGCGAGCTTCAGGAGGCCGTCATGCGCACGCGCATGGTCCCCGTCGCCCAGGTGCTCAACAAATTCCCGCGCATGGCGCGCGACATCTCGAAGGCGCAGAACAAGACGGTCAATCTCTCGATCAGCGGCGAGGAGACGGAGATGGACAAGACCGTTGTCGAGCGCATCGGCGACCCGCTCATGCACCTCGTCCGAAACGCCATCGACCACGGCATCGAGTCCCCGGCGGAACGCCGCCGCGCGGGCAAGCCGGAGGCCGGAAGCGTCTCCATCCGCGCCTGCTATCAGGGCGACCAGGTGGTCATTGAAGTCTCGGACGACGGCGGCGGCATCCGGCGGCAGAAGGTCCTGGCCGCGGCCGTCGAAAAGGGGCTCCTGACGAGGGAGGAGGCCGAGGTGATGACGCCCGCGGCCGCCCTCGACCTCATTTTCAAGCCGGGCCTGTCGACCGCCGACAAAGTCACCGACATTTCCGGCCGGGGCGTCGGCATGGACGTCGTGCGCGACAGCATCGCCAAACTCAAGGGCGTCGTCAGCGTCCATTCCGAGGAGGGCAAAGGCTCGACGTTCACGGTGAAACTGCCGCTCACGCTGGCCATCATTCAGGTGCTGATGGTGAAAGCCGGGGGCCGGCGGCTCGCGATGCCGCTGGCGGCCGTGCAGGAGTCGCTTCTCGTCGAGTCGAAGGACATTCATTCCATCGGCCCCAGGGAGACGTTCAATCTGCGGGGCGAAGCCATGTCGCTTGTTCGTCTGGCCGACATGCTCGGAGACGCGGGCCATGCATGGTCGGGCGGAAGTTCCGTGCGGCACATCGTGGTGGCGACCAGCGGCCGGGAGAAGGTGGGCCTGGAGGTGGACGCCTTTGAAGGAAAACGCGAGGTGGTGATCAAGACTCTGGGCACGGTCTTAAAGCGCGTCCGGTTCGCCGCGGGCACGACCATCATGGGCGACGGGAGTCTGGTGTTGATCGCCGATCTGCACGAGATCGTTCGCGCATCGAAGGAGATGGAGGCGGTGTCGATGGCGCGCCGGATCGTCGACAAAGCGCCGATGGCGAAGGACGCGGCTCGGGACAAGACAGTGGAACCGCCGGCCGGTGCGGCGCCGCCGCGAACATTTCGCGCGTCCCTCCTCCTCGTCGACGACTCCCCGACGGTCCTCCAGCTCCTTTCGCCCGGCATCGAAAGCGGCGGTATCCGGGTGTTCAAGGCATTGGACGGCAGGCAGGCGCTGGAGATTCTGAAAAAGGAAAAGATCGACGCGATCGCCACCGACGTCGCGATGCCCCAGATGGACGGATACGAGCTTTGCCGCCGCGTGCGCAAAATGCCCGGCAAGGACGCGATGCCGGTCATCCTTTTCTCGGCCAAGGGCGAGAAGATGGACAAAATCCGGGGATTCGACGCCGGCGCCGACGACTACTTCGTCAAACCCTTCGAGCCTTCCGCCATCGTGGCCAAATTGGAGAGCATGCTCCGGCTGGTACAAAGCAAATGAAAGTACTCATTGTCGACGACAGCCGCCTCACGCGGCAGGTCATCCGAAAAACGCTGGGTGGGGAATTCGAAGTCGTCGAGGCGGCGGACGGCCCTTCGGCCATTGCGCAACTTGCCTCATGGCCGGACTTGGTGCTTCTTGCCAATACCCTCATGGACGGCAGCGGCTATTCGCTCTGCTCGTCTGTCCGTTCCCTCCACCAGGGAGGCGACATCCCCATCTTCCTCATGGGCGCATCCGCCGAGCCGACCGACTACGCGGCGGGCTTTGAAGCAGGCGCGTCCGGATATCTCACCAAGCCCTTCGAAAAAGAGGATCTCCTCAACCTCCTCATGCTCCTGTCCAGCCGCACGACCTTCGCGCGGGGCGCCACGGCCCTGGTCGTGGATGACTCCAAATCGGTGCGGGTCGTCCTGAAGAAGACCCTTCTCAACGCCGGATTCGAGGTCGTCGAGGCCGAAAACGGCCGGGAGGGACTCGACCGCCTGGGCCAGCAACGAATCGATGTCATCAGCCTCGACTATGAAATGCCCGTCCTCGATGGGCTTGGATTCATGCGGAGCCTGAATAATACGGAGAGACTGGCCCGACCGCCCGTCCTCATGCTGACGTCACGCTCAGACGAAGAGGCGCGTCAGCGTGCCGAATCCGCCGGCGTCGACGCCTTCCTGACCAAACCTTTTCAAACGGACCAATATTTGAAAACTCTCGTGGGGCTTGTCAGCCGCGCGGTCGATTACTCCGCCTACACCGTCTTTTTCGTCGATGACAGCGCCGTCACCCGGAAAAAGCTTGACCTTCTGCTCATCGGCAGGGGATTTCAGAGAAAAGGATTCGACTCCGGCGTGTCTCTGCTGAAATTTTTTGACGTCGGCGGCAGAGACGACATCCCCGACCTCATCCTGCTCGACCTTTTGATGCCGGGCATCGACGGCATCACCGTGCTGAAGAACCTCCGGGCGCGGGAGGGGCTGGGTCGCGTTCCCGTCGTCATGATTTCCGGCTACGGCAAGTCCACGGCGATCGTGGCGGCCCTGAACGCCGGCGCCAACGATTTCATCGTCAAGCCCTACAACGAGGACGAGGTCCTCGCGCGGATCAACATTCACCTGAAACCGAAGGAAATGGCCTGAGACGTCGTGAAGAAAATCAGGCGGCGGCTTGCGCGCGGTTCGACAAAATGCCGTGTTCGGCAAGCCGGCAGGTGACGTGATCCTGGATGAGATCGAGTCCGTTGGGGAGGTCGAGAAGCTTGATGTCCTCGCCCAGGAGTCCGGAAAAATGGGACCGGATGTATTCCGTCATCCGCATGCGGGCTTCCTCGGCCGTCGACCAGTTGAACGCGCCGTTTTTGGGCAATACCATGTTGGTTTCTCCTTTCGCGGGACATTTGCGGCCCCCCTTTGGGGGCCTATGTAGGTTTATCGGCATTTGACAATTGAGAACTGAAAGGAGTGCGGCATGAAAGTCGAATACCTGAATCCGTTTTTGGACGCGTCGCGGTCGGTCATCCAGGAACTGGGATTGGGCAGGGCCACCGTCGGAAAAATCGAAATCGCCCCCAATCCCCACGGGTCCGGCGGCCTGCTTTCCATGATCGGCATCACGGGCCGCCTGACCGGCCGGGTGCTCTACGACATGAATGAGTCGACCGCCATCAACATCGCCGGCGTCATGATGGGGGAGACGCTGCCCGAATTGACCCAGATGGCGCGGTCAGCCATCGGCGAGTTCACCAACATGATTTCCGGCAACGCCGCCACGATCCTCAAAGAGCGCGGATTCGCCGTCGACATCACTCCTCCGACCGTCATCACCGGCGGACAGATGACCCTCACCGATTTCGGGGAGATGAACGTGACGCTGGTCGTGCCGCTCATTCTCAACAAGGGCGTCGTGACGGTGAATCTCGCGATCAAGGAGGCGCATAAGCATGGCGGATGAGTTGGCGCTTCCGAAAAAACCGGACGGATCGAACTTCAAAATCCTCATCGTCGACGATTCGGAGTTCATGATCAAAAACCTGGAGCGGATCCTCACCGGCATGGGCGCGGACGTCCTCGATTCTGCGCTGGATGGCCTTCAGGCGGTCGAGAAATACAAAAAACTCATGCCGAACATCGATCTCGTCACGCTCGACATCACCATGCCGAACATGTCGGGAATCGACGCCCTCGCGGCGATCCGCTCGGCGGACCCCAAGGCCCGCGTGGTCATGGTGTCGGCCCTGGGTCATCAGGATATCGTGAAAACCGCCATCCTCAAGGGCGCCAAACATTTTGTCGTGAAACCCTTCAAGGCGGAAAAGGTCTTCGAGGTTCTGAAACTGGTGCTGTCCAAACCCGCCTGATTTCGGATGAAAGTCGAATACGTCAGGCCCTTTCTGGACGCAGCCCGCGCGGTGCTGTCTGAACTGGGGATAGACAAACCGTCCGTGGGTCAAATACAGATCGTCGACCGACCACGCGTGCAAAGCGGCCTGGTCGTCATGATCGGGATCGCGGGCCGGCTGGACGGCCGCGTCTTCATCGACATGACGCGGGAGGCCGCCGCCAGTATCGCTACGGCTGTTTTGGGTCAGGAGCTGCCTGATATGGAAAGCATGACCCGGTCCGCCGCCGCCGAAATCGCCAATATGATCTGCGGCCGCGCCGTTTCGCTCCTCGGCAAAAGTGGCTACGCGGCGGACATATCGCCCCCCACCGTTTTCGTCGGCGGAGAAATTTCCATCCCCGACGCGGAAGGCCTCGGCAAAATTCTCGTCGCGCCTGTCGTCTCCGGCATCGGCACGCTGACTTTGAATATCGTCGTCCACGAGGTCAAATCCCACATTTTGCAAACCGGCGTGCCGGTGGTCGCCGAATCAACATCGGTTTACGCATACGCCGACCTCCCGCTTGCGAAAAAATTGAGATTCTTTGACGACCCGGAGTTGTTTCTGCAATGGCACTACGTCGCCGCCGGGCAGATGGTCTGGTTCGATCCGTCAGGGAAAATCCGGCCGGGGATTGCCGGACCGGGGATCCAATCCGCCGCCGCCGGCGCATGGGCGACCGGTGACGGAATCATCCGCTGGTTTGCCGACGGCCCGGCCGTCACCCACATCCAACCCATGCCTGCCAAATCGGTCCCCGCCACGCCTGCCCGATACGCGAGCTCGATCCTGATCGACGGCTCCATCGAAAACCGGTCCATTCACGCCGCCGGCGACATCTTTCTGCTCGGTGACGCCGAATCCTGCGCCCTTGAGGCCGGCGGCGATATTTTTGTCCTCGGCCGATTTGACGGCGGGCGCATCACGGATGCCTCGTCGGTTTTGATCCATGCCGCCAATTCCTCCCAAATATCCGCCCTGGCCGCCATCCATCTTCGGCGCGGCGCCTATTTCTCCACGCTGACGGCGCCCGTTGTATCTGCACACGCCGGCCGCATCCTCGGCTGCACCGTCAACGCATCCGTCGCCGTCGTCGCCGCGCAGATCGGCTGGGCCGAATCGACGACACGAATCTCTTTTGACCCCGGGCTTTTCACAAAATATCTGGACGCCGTCGTCGGAAGAATCCGCTCGTTCGTGCAGAAGAATCAAAAGGACCTCGGACACGATGCGCTGGCCCGCCACCGTCTGGAAAAAACGATGGCCGCCCTGCTCAAACAAAAATCCGTCGCCATCCTCTCAGCGGATCAATTCCTGCAACCTCTCGAAATTCGCCGGCAGGGTCAGCCTTGGAAAGGGATTTTGCCGAAATCCGGCACGTTGAACCTGACAGGCGGACAAATCGTTGCGGACCCGGCGGCATACCTTGACGCGCCGGTTCCCATGCCCGCCATCTCGCCCCCGCGAAAAACCGACGCCAAACATTTCGTGGTCGTGACCGACGGACAGAAACGCCGATTCGGCGAACTTTCCGTCGACGGCGCCGATGTCCGCCGTTTCCCGTCCTTTTTCCCGGCCATCCCGCGGCTGCTCTGGCTGAATGCGCAGAGCCTCGACAAAGCCGTCGACGAGGCCGTGAGAATCCTGCGGCTGGCGCGAAGCTCCATCGAGGCGCGCGCGTTGAAGGAGGCCCCGGCCGGCGAACCCATCATGGTTCTGGCAGGAGAAAAACGGATCCCGCGCTCCCTTAAATCCGACTGGTCCGGCGACGAACTCCTGGCCATGCAAAAAAATCTCGATGGCGGCTTTAAATTCGAAAACCGGTCCAAAGGCCTCTATCTGAAAGTCTGGCCGGCGAAAATGGGAGGCCGGCCCGCCGATTTCGATCTCTTCCGCTCCGAAATTTCTACGCGCCGAATCAAACCGACCATCGCCTTTGAGAATATCGAGTCCCATTTCCGAAATGCGACCGGAGTCCCCTTTCTCATCGGCGAACCTTTGCCCCCGCCTGTAGATGGCCGCTTTGAAATCCGGGTTTCACCTGACCGGCTTTCGGCCAAACTCGCCGTCATCTCGCATCGCGGAGAAGGCCGCCCCGTCGATTTCGCGGCCGTCCTTGCCGAACTTTCCAATCTCTCTCTCGAACACGATCCGGACGAAATCACGACGTTCCTTCAGAACGTCAAAGACAAGGATACATTCCGCTTCCAGGGCAAACCCCCGAAACGGGGTGAGGACGCAACGGTGGAGATGCCCTTTATTCCCGGGATGGGCCGGTGTACGGAGACCGGCTACGCGGGGGTACACGTGATGGCGCAATCGCCCCACTGGATGCGCGTGGCCCGCGGCGACGTGCTTGCCGTGATCCGCGCGCCGTCGAAAGGCTCTGACGGCCGGGCGGTGACCGGATCCGTTATTGCCGCAACCGGAGGAAGGGAGGTTCATCTCAACGCCGGTTTGGGCGCAACATACGAACGCGTGGACGGGGGCGCGAGAATTCTCGCCGCCCAGGACGGCCATGCTTGGCTGGGCGGCGACAGAATCCATGTCGACGGACTGCAAACCGTGAAGGAACTTTCCGGGCCGGCGAAAATATCGGGCGCGGTTCGTGTTGAGGGCGACATTTCGGCGGGGGCGGACGTCAGTATAACGGGAAACGTTTTCGTCGCCGGGAAAATTTATGGAAAGGTCGCTGTTGGCGGATCGCTGGTGTGCGAGGGCGGCATCATCGGTGGGGAGGTTCTTGTCGAGCAATTCGCATGGGCGCGGTTTTCGGACAAGAGCCGGATAACGGTACGCCGGAGTTTCACAGTCCTCCATTCGATCACGTCCTCCGACCTCCAGGTCGGCGACTACTTGATCGTCTCCGATCCGGGGCGGATCTATGGCGGGGAGATTGTGGCAGGCAAGGGCGTTGAGGCGTCGGAAATCGGCACGCCGATCGGCGTCGTGACGACCCTGGCGATCGGCCTTTCCCCCTTTCTCAGGGAATCCCGTCTCAAACTCGATGAACGTCTGAGGAAGCGGGAACAGGAGCGCATGGAACTCAAGCGGGAACTCGATCCGCTCATCACCGAATATAAAAACGCCGAGACCTTGCAGATTCTGGGCAAGGACTACGAGAAAGACATGCTGGGAGACCTCCTGCGGATGGAGGCTGAAATCGCCGCGCTGAATGAGGATGTGGGGCATCTTGCCGATCCAGATCGATATTGTTTCTTCGATGGCGCGTCTCTGGCGGTGCGCGACACCATCCATCCGGGCGCGGCCATCCGCTTTGGCGAGTGTCCGTTAAACGAAGGATTCGGCCGAAGGGGGTCGATCTATATCCGAAAGCGCGGGGACATCGCGATCGATGTCGACGATTTTAGAGCGCTGGGGATAACGCTCGTGCCGCCGGATATTTCAGGATAGAAATGCATGGGTACTGGAGAATGTGGATTACTTCAGTTTCTCGAGCGCCGCCTGGAGGGCGTTGAAATTGGGCAGGTCCTTCGGGGTCGGCGTCTGTTCGCTGTACTGCACGATCCCTTTTTTGTCGATGACGAAGGCCGCCCGGGCGCTGACGGCGCCGAGGCCGATGAGGTCCGGCAGGAGCGTCCCGTAGCTTTCGGCCGTTTTCTTGTTGAGGTCGGACAGGAGCGGGATCGTGATTTTCTCTTTCTGGGCCCACGCCTCCTGCGCGAAGGGGCTGTCGACGCTGACGCCGTAGACCTCCGCGTTCAGGGACGAATAGGCGCTGATGCCTTTCGAGACGTCGCACATCTCCTGCGTGCAGACGCCGGTGAAGGCCAGCGGGAAAAACAGGAGCACCGTGTTTTTCTTTCCAAAATTGTCGCTGAGCTTGACGTCCTTGAGGCCGTCCGCCGTTTTCGTTTTCAGCGCAAAGTCCGGCGCTTTCGAACCAACCGAGATGGCCATGGTCTCTGCTCCTCTCACCGTGAGATTTTTTCGGCGCCCCGTCCATCGGCGCGCACTTGAATCGAACAGGTAAACACAGCGCCCCGCCCTCCGTCAACTGCCCTCCAGCTTGAACGCGCGCGCCAGTTTCAGGAGCTGCCGGACCTGCTCGTGGCTCATGCGGAGCCTTCGGGCCGACTCGAGGAGGCTGGCGGTTTCGCGGTAGGTCTGGACCGCCCGGACGACCCGCTGATACGCCACAACTTCGCGGATGTCCCACGGCTGATCGAGCGCCGGCCGGTCCTTGAAAATCCGCCGCAGCTTGGACGATTCGTACGCGGACAGGCTCTGGCCGTCGAAAAACCGCCGGAGGGTCCGTTGCGAAATGCCCGCGTGCTTGGCGAAGAAGTACCGGTCGGCCGCTGTCGGCAGGCGCGCCGCAAGACGCTCGCGCGCAAGATCGAGGCGGTCCATCCATTTGTTTCCGTCCGCATCGGCGGGGACGAAATCCATGCCCAGGGCAAGACCGAGATCGTTCAGCACCCGCTGGATGTTCTGAAGGCTTCGCGGGCCCAACGACGGAAACCGCAGAAGCTCGCGCGGCGTCCGGGCGACCAGCTCGCCCAGCCGGTCGATCTGCGCGAGACGCAGGCGGTCGAGCATCGCGTCCGAAAAGCCGCACTGCTCGATCGGCATGCCCAGAAGCGCCGTGAGGTCCGTGTCGCGCGCCGCCATCCATTCCGGCGCGCGGATCGTCACGCCCAGCGCCCGCAGCCGCGCCTTGAGGCGCCGCAGCGACTGCCGGCCGAAATGCCGGATCCGCAGCAGGTCCTCCTCCCGCGCCTGCGCGACCTGTCCCACCGTGTGGAACCCGGCGGTCTTCAGGGACCGGTAGACGCGCGCCGGAAGGCGCAGCTCTTCGAGGGATATGTTCGGTCCGGGCGGCGCGAGCGGCGCCGTCGGCCGTGGGTCTTTTTTCATGCGTCTTTTCTCATCGATCCTCTTGCTTTCTCTGTCGAGTCTGATTATTCTCAGGAATCGGGAGAGAATTCAAGTCGGAGGCAGCGTTGAGCGTACCGAACACCATCGTCAAGATCGTCAACAAACACGGCCAGATCGAGGATTTTGATCTCTCCCGCATCGTCCGGTCCATCAATTCCGCCATTGTCGACGTCCATGGGAAAAACCTCGGCATCTCCGAACACCGCGCGCTCAAGTATGCCAAGAGCGTCGCGGCGCGCGTCTACCGGGAATACTATGAGCTGGAGTGGATCAAGACCCAGTTCATCGCCCAGTACGTGAGCTACGACCCGGCCGAACGCCACCGCAGGATGCAGGACGCCTTCATCTCCGTTCGGATGACGTTTGTGCTGCTGGAAAAGTTCCGGGACCAGATCGGCGCGCAGAAAGTTCAGGACGCGGCCGACCGGCTCAAGGCCTTCATCCGGGCCGAACTCGATATCGCGCAGGTCGATCCGAAATTCACCGAGGGCCTCTTCCCCCGGCTCAACGAGGAGGTCCGGGCCGCGATGGCCGAATTCCTCGCCGCGCGGGTTCAACAGATGGCAGCCCAAAAAATTCCGCCCAGCGTCCTCTGCCCCACTCGCGAGTACGTGCAGGACACGATCGAAAAGGAGCTGAAGGACCTCGGCGAGATCGAGATTGCCGAAGGCTACATGATCTACCGCGAGGGCCGGCGGAAAATCCATTCGGGCGACATATCCGAACTCCAGTTCACCCGTGACGGCATCCCGCGGGACCACGTGCGGCGCACGCTCGAGTGGAACAT
>Ga0156027_1034_pt10 | contig 11789 bp, 7 predicted proteins | sample RifCSPlowO2_02_FD_107681 | JGI IMG/M metagenome (GOLD analysis project Ga0156027, IMG submission 107681) | Candidatus Lindowbacteria bacterium RIFCSPLOWO2_02_FULL_62_12 | reverse complement strand
ACGCAGAATTCTGGCGCGGCCGGCGGCGCTTGTGTTCCGCCACTTCGGCCATGCCCGACGGGCGGCGCAGACGGCGTCTTTGGCCATCTGTGCGTCGGCGAGATCGGTTTCGGCGACCACGCGATCGGGGTGGGAGGGATTGAGTGAGAGGATTTCCGTTTTCCCGCCGACCGGCTGACCATCGATGATCGGTCCGATCCGCTCGGGGTTGGCCATCAACCTGTGTTGGAGCGCTTCGTGCATGGCCTCGCGAACACCCTTCCTGAAAAATTCGATCAAGGGGACATTATGAAATGTATCGCCGGCGGAATCCGGCGGGCGGTCGACCCTCTCCGGTTCGGCGGGCGGGCTCACACGAGGAGGGTTCAGCAGTTCCTCCGCCGACTGATCGCCGATTCGGCGGCGCCGGAGGAAGGACACGTTTGAGCTGTTCTCCAGGAGCCGGCGGACGAGATACGCCATACCCGGAATCAAGCGGCCGTAGGGCATGTAGACGCGGACGGTGTGACCCTGATCGACGAGGACCGACCGTGTGGCGCGGGCCATGCCGTGGAGGAACTGGAATTCGAGCTGTCCGGGCGGCGCTTTGAGTTCTTCCGCGAGCGCCTGCGCGGCGGCGATGCTTCGGAGATTGTGGCTCGCGACGGCCGTGCGGACGACCGCGTGAGCATCGAGGAGCGTGAGAAGGATCCGTTCGAACGCGGCGTCGGTTTCCCATTTGTTCAGATAGACAGGCTCGGCATGTCCCAGCCGCCGGGCGCGGATGACTTCGGAATCCCAGTACGCCCCTTTGACCAGCCGGACCGTCATGGATCGCCGGTGACGGCGGCACCAGTCGAGGACACGATCGACGCGAGCAGCCGCGTCGTGAAGATACGACTGGATCACGATGCCGGCGTCCGGCAGGGCGCAGCCGTCGGGCTCGTCGAGAAGTTTCAGTACGAGGTCGAGGACGAGATCGCAGGTTTCGTAGTGTTCGGCGTCAAAATGAAGGAACGCGTTTTTTTCCGCCGCCTGCCGAAAGAGTGCGCGAAGTCTGGGGGCGAGCCGCCGGGCCACCTCGTCCGGGTCGACGGGATCGAGAAAGGAGGTGAGGGATGAGCATTTGACGGAGAAGTGCGCGCGCGCGCCATCGCGGGACAGGTACGCGAGCATCGAAAGGATCGATTCCAGATTGAGGTCGGCCTCCGGTTCGGACAAGGTGGCTTCGCCGAGGAAGTCGAGGGTGTATTCGAGTTTCTGCGCGCGGAGCCGCCGGATCGACTCCGCCGCCTCCGCTTCTGTTTCTCCGCCGATGAATCGCGAGGCCATGTTTTTCATGACCATCCGGGCCGTGCCCGCCACCAGCCGGCCGGTCAAGAGCCCCCCGGTGACGCGGAGGCCGGCCCGAAGCGTGAGAGGGAGACGCTGGTCCGAATGAGGAAAGTACTGTTTGAGATGGTCCACGATCTCGGCGTCGGTCTTGAGGGCGGGGAATACGTCGATGAACCGCAGGATTCGGGTCTTGCGGTCGGGATCGGCCATGCTCCAGTCCAAGATCCGGTCCTCGAGCGTTTCACCGACCGACAGTTCCCGTTCCCGGCGGTCAACGGCCTCGAGCAGGCCGCGGGCGCGGCCGGCAATCGCCGGCTCGAAGGTGCGCATCACGGGCGGAGCGAGGGCAGGGCGCGGAGGGCGTCGTCGCGGCTGCGGATTTTGCCTTCGGCCTGGAGTTCCCGGACGCGTTCGAGGATCACGCCGACGGCCGGGCCGGGGGGAAGGTTCAGGGCGGTCATGACGTCATTGCCTGACAGCAGCTTGGGCGGCACCACCCGCTCCTTTTCCTGAATGTATCGGACGACGCCGTCGACGACCAGCCGGCGGTGGCTCTCGTTGAAGTCGCCCGTCACCGCCGGGCCCAGGCTGGCCATGCGGTCGGCGAGGGAGAGGATCAGAAGGCCGATGCCGTCGTCGCCTCCGAAGTCGCGGAAGATTCTATAAAAAAACCGGTCGCGGTCGGCCGTCGCGTCGAAGAGTTCCGGCCCGAAGATCATGTGCTGCGCGACCAGCCGGGCGACGAGATCGCTTTCGTCCCTGGCGAGTCGAAGTTTCCCGCAGATCGCGGAGGCGGACGCCCTTCCCGTTTTTTCGTGTCCGTAGAAATGCACCCGGCCGTCCGGGTCGACCGACCGGGCCGACGGTTTTTCGATGTCGTGGAGGAGGGCCGCGAATCGAAGGTACGCCACGCGCGGCCGGCGGCCCACGAGGGTCCGCGCAAGGTACTCGGCGACCACCGGCGCCGCCTCCGGCGGGAACTGCCGCTCCGGCCGGCCGGCGATGTCATCGACCACATCGATTGCCGCGAGGGAGTGATCGAACACGTCGAGGTGGTGGAACTCGTTCTGGGTACACCCACGCATCGGCAGGAGTTCCGGCAGGAGCGCGGTCAGCGTGCCGGCGTCGGCCATGGCGCGGACGGCTCGCCCGGCGGCGGGCGCGGCGAGGATGATAAACCACTCCTCGGCAATCCGTTCCGGGGCGACGGACCAGATGCGGTTGTGTTTTTGTCGAATGGCCGCAAGAAGCGCCGGATCGATGGAAAATCCGAGGGTGGCGTGAAACCGCCATGCGCGGAGGATCCGGAGCGGGTCGTCCTCCAGGTTCTTTTCGGCGACGTGCCGGATCGTTTTGTTCTTCAAATCCTCCCGGCCATTGAAGGGATCCACGAGCGCGCCTGTGTCGAGCGACTGCGCGATCGCGTTCATGGTGAAGTCCCGTTCCGCGAGGCTTTCGGGAACGCCGCCCGAGGGGATGGGCAGAAGATCCACGTCGTCGCCGCCGCGAAGGACCACGCGGGCGATCCGCCGCGATTCGTCCAGCGGGACGAAGAACCCGTCGAGGCGCTCCGCGATCGTACGGCCGAGGACCATCGGATCGGCCGGGACAAGGACATCGACGTCCCTCGGTTCGACGCCCAGCAGCATGTCACGCACGGCGCCCCCCGCGAGAAAACTTCCGGGAGGCAAAAGCGGTTTCAGACAGTCCAGCAGTTTGTTCGCTTCCATATCTAAGAGAGCCTAAGACGGCGGCGAAAGACTTGTCAACCTGTGCCTCGATGCGGGGCACATGGACACGCGGGGGATTTTTTGTTTATTTCCATACATGCGCCGAACTTGGATGATCTGTGTCCTTCTCCTGGTCCTGACGGTTGGCGTTTTTTGGCCGATTCGCGGATTCGAGTTTCTGGACATCGACGATGACAGCTACGTGAGGACCAACCCGCAGGTTCAGCGGGGGCTGGAGCGGGAAACCATCGCGTGGGCCTTCACGACGTACAAGGCGAGCAACTGGCATCCGGTGACGTGGCTGTCGCATCTTGCAGACGTGGAGATGTACGGGATGGACGCGGGCCGGCACCATCTGACGAGCCTGTGGATTCACGCGGCAAACGCGCTTCTCGTGTTTCTCGTGCTTCGACGGCTGACCGGCGCGGTCCGGCCGAGCGCGTTTGTCGCGGCCGTATTCGCGGTTCATCCGCTGGCGCTCGAATCGGTGGCATGGGTGGCGGAACGCAAGAACGTCCTGAGCACGTTCTTCTGGCTGTTGACGCTGTGGGCCTACGCCCGATATGTCGACCGGCCAAACGCCGCGCGATACGCGGGCGTGGCCGCCCTTTTCGCCGTGGGCTTGATGGCGAAACCGATGCTGGTCACGGTGCCGCTCGTGCTGCTTCTGCTCGATTACTGGCCGCTCGGCATGCGCGGGCGATCCCTGAGACGGGTGATCCTTGAAAAAATTCCATTGCTGGTTTTGTCCGGCCTTTCCTCCCTCTTGACCGTCCTCGCCCAGCACGGGGGGCGGTCGATCATGACATCTGAAACGTTTCCGCTTTCGGTGCGCCTGTCAAACATGGTTGTGAGTTACGTGAAATACGTATGGATGATGCTGTATCCTGTGGATCTGGCGTTTTTTTATCCGCTGGCCGCCGCGCCGCCGCCAGTTTGGAAAGTCACGGGCTGCGCTTTCATGCTGATCCTCATTTCGGCGCTGGTCTTCGTTTTCCGCGGGCGCCGGTACCTCGTGACGGGTTGGCTCTGGTACGTGATCACGCTGATCCCCGTCATCGGCCTTGTGCAGGTGGGCCGGCAGGCGATGGCCGACCGGTACATGTACGTGCCGCAGATCGGGCTGTCCCTCATGATCGTGTGGGCGCTCGCAGAACTCGGCGCGGTGTTCCGCAGGATCCGGCCGGCTCTCTGGGTGTGCGCGTGCGTGTCGATCGCCGGTCTTGTGACCGCCACGCGGTCGCAGATGGGCTTCTGGCACGACAGCTTCGCGCTCTATGAACGCGCGATTTGCGTGACGGCGGACAATCATCTCGCGCATCACAATCTGGCCAACCTGATGCTGAACCGGGGCCGGCACGACGAGGCGGTCGAGCATTACAGCGCGGCGCGGCGGATCGCGCCGGCGTATTATCCCGATGCGGCGAAGAACCTGTCCATCGCGCTGATCCGACAGGGTCGGACCGACCGCGCGATCGAGTTTCTCCGGAAGGAACTCGAAAAAGATCCGGGGAACGTCGGACTGATTGAGATGCTGGGCAACGCGTATCTGAAAGCCGGTGACGGCCGGAATGCCGAGGCGCAGTATGCCGCCGTGCTGGAGATCGATCCAGGGCGTCTGGAGGCCAACGTAAACCTGGCGAGACTTTACAAGCGCGAAGGCCGTCTGGACGAGGCGATTGCGCGCTTGCGCCGGGCGCTCGAAACCGATTCAGGCCATCCGGCGGCGCTGTCGGAGCTGGGGACGGCGCTGATGAGAAATGGCCGCTACGATGAGGCGGCGCGGTATCTGGCCACGGCCGTCGAGCTTCAGCCGGGGTCGCCGACCCATCACAACAATCTGGGGATGGCGCTGGCGGGGCTGGACCGGACGGCCGAGGCGATCGCGCAGTATCAGGAAGCGCTGCGGCTGGATTCGGAATACGCGACGGCGCATTACAATCTGGGCAATGTCTTCGCGCGCGATGGCCGTCTGAAGGAGGCAGCCCGGCATTATTCGGAGGCGATCCGCCTCAAGCCGGACCACGCGGACGCGCGGGCCAATCTGGACGCGGTGCGGGGGATGAGGGGGAAGTAAGAGTAGTCACTCGTCACCGACCTTGGGTTATCTTTTCAGCGTCACATCCCAATTCAACCCGCTGTTATTGTCCCATTTGCCCTTGCCGTCGTAGAAGACGAAGTTCAATGTTTGAAGGCTGTTGTCCAGCGGCACGCCGTACGACCATCTGTTGTCTTTCCGTTCCATTTTATAATCGCGGACCTGCTGCCAGCCGTTCACGCCGAGGTGCAGGATCATCCGATCCTTGGATTGGATCACGGATTTGGGTCCAATCTCATACGTCACGACAGCCGTCGACTCGCCGACCGTCCAGCGGACGTAGGAACCCTGCGGCGCGGGCGCGGAGTATGTGTCCAGAAACGCCTTGGCGGATTCGGCCCAGGTTCCCATCTGCACTTTTTGCCGGTACTGCTTGAAGTACTCGACCGCCGATGGCGTGTCTCCGTCCCGAACGGCCTTGATCGCATACAGATAAAGAGCCTCGTCCGACGCGATCTTGTTCTCTTTCATGAGACGAACGAGTTTCGAGGCCCGGTCGTCAAATCCGAACTTCTGCTCGTAATTCATTACGGCATAAACTATCCGGGAATGAAGGTACGGCTTGTCCGGTTTGCGAAGGATCGCTTCCGCGTCATCAAAAAAGCGGCCGATCTGATTCGCTCTTACATAAATGGTCATGCGCAAACTTTCCAAGCTGAGATACTCTGACTGAAACCCGCCTTTTTCCGCCCGCTCATCCACGAAGGCAAGGGCCCGATTGACGGTCTCAGGGTTCGTGTCCGTCAACATGATCTGGGTCACGAGGAAGTCTACCAACTCGGACCACTTCGGGTCCGTCGGATTCATGCGCTCGATGACTTGCCTCGCATAGCGTTCAGCCCCGGGCGTATCTCCGAGCACATGGAACATGCCGCTCACAACGTAAACATGCGCCTTGGACGCTTCGGGATGATCGGGCTGCTTGTTGGCAAGTTCCCTGAGGACATCCACGGCCTCGCGGCCCTTCTTGAGCTGATAATACTTCACACCCAGATCGAATCGCGCATAACCGGTGTAGACGTTGTCCGGGTAGTCGTCGATGATCGTTTGATAGGCCGCCATCTCGGCCGGCGTGTCGCCCAGCGACGCGCAGGCAAGCGCCTTCTTATACAGATACCGGCATCGCGCGAGATCGTTTTTGGACATTCGAATCAGGTCGTCATACAGGTTGATGGCCAGGGAGTATTTCCCATCAAGCCTGTATTTGTCTGCGGCCTGAACGAGATCCATGTTTTCGGATGATTTTCGGACATAAATCTCCAACCGATCGATCAAGACACCCTGACCCACGACGACAAAGGTCATCTCCGTGTCCTGCGTCGTGATGTCGCGAATGAGCGTCTCCCGCCGCACGCCATTCAGCGTGGTCATGGCCATGAGGTCGTTATCAAACGTAAAATCGATCTCGTATGGCTTCGCATCAGCCTTGAACGGTGCCTTGAATTCATGTTCAGTCTTTCGGGCGATACCGGAGTATCCCATCTTGTTGAAAACATGGTCATTTCCGATCCAGATCCAGTAGAATAACCCCCGAAAAAAGAACCACGGGCCGGGTCCGTACTCGATATCAAAAGCAATTTGGGTGCTCACGCCACGATCGCGCGCATCCGATTCGGGTCTGCACCGCATTCTTATCCGGACGGGCTGAATCGGAAGGGTGGCCTTGAGATTGAGGGGGACTGCGCTGTTGAGATATCCGTCTTTGATGTATTGGTCGAGCCGAATGTCCCGCCAGTTCTGTTCGAACTTGGACTGATCGTCAAAATCGTCCGAATACCAGAGCTGCCAGTCCTGATCTTCAGAGGAACCGGACGAAAAAGGATGAAGGCCGCCTTTGACGAGGACCGCCGCCGTCATCGCCGCGAGAACCGCCAAGCCGGCGAACAGCGCCACCCGTCTCGGCGTCCGCCGTCTTCCGGGGCCGGCGGCCCGGCCCTCCATTTCGCCCAGGACGATCGCGTAGATGTCCATCTTCTCCGCGATGTTCTTCAATTCCTGCGGTCCCAGATTGATGACTCTGACGTCGATTTTGTTTTTGATCTGATTATAGACATCGTGCGAAATGCAGATGCCGCCCGGCTCGGCGATGGGCTGTATGCGCGAGGCGATGTTGACGCCGTCGCCGAAGATGTCGTTCTCCGAGATGACGACATCCCCGAGATGGATGCCGATGCGCAGATACCTTTTCTCGGTGTCCTTCCTGTCGCGGTTGTATTCGGTCATCCGGTTCTGGATCGCCACGGCCGCGCGGACGGCATTGACGGCGGAATCGAAATCAACCAGGAAGGCGTCGCCGATGGTCTTGATGATCTTGCCGTGCTTGTCCGCCACTTCCTCCTTGACCATCTGATTATGGATTCCGAGGAATTCGAGCGTTCCCCGCTCGTCGGCGCCCATCATTTTGCTGTAGCCGACAATGTCCGTGAACATGATGGCGGACAGCTTCCGGATCTGCTGATTATCCATGACCGCGACTGTGCCATATCCGGAGAGACGCGGACAAGCTGTTCATGGGGCTGTCGGGATGATAACGTTTTGGGCATGCGTGGCAGGGAGCGAGGGCCTCGTGACGAAGACTGAGGGAGTGTTGAGCCTGAATGACCTGAAGGCGCTGACGCGGAAGGGCGCGGTCGATACCGTCGTGCTGGCGTTTACCGATCTGTACGGCCGGTTCATGGGCAAGCGACTGGATGCGGATTTTTTCCTTTCCGAGGGCGCTCGCGGCGGGACGCACGCCTGCGATTATCTCTTGACGGTCGACATGGAAATGGATCCGGTGCCCGGGTACCGGTTTGCGAACTGGTCAAAGGGGTACGGCGACGTTCATCTCGTGCCCGACCTGTCGACCCTGCGACGGGCGAGCTGGCAGGACCGGACGGCGTTTGTGATTTGCGACGTGGAGGACGATCGGCGTCACGCGCCGGTCGCGGTCGCGCCGCGGTCGATGCTCAAGCGGCAGGTCGCGCGTGCGGCGTCGATGGGATACACGGCCATGGCTGCTTCCGAACTCGAATATTATCTCTTTCAAAATTCCTACCGCGACGCTGCCGCAAAAGGCTACGCAACGCTTGAGCCGGCCGGCTGGTATCTGGAGGACTACCACGTGCTGCAGGGCACGCGGGAGGAATCGTTCAATGGCGCGGCGCGGCGGCATCTGCGGCGGTCGGGGATTCCGGTCGAAAACTCCAAAGGCGAGTGGGGGCTGGGGCAGCACGAGTTGAACATCCGATACGCCGACATTCTGACGATGGCCGACCGGCATGTTGTGTTCAAGCAGTGTTTGAAGGAAGTGGCCGAATCGCAGGGGATCAGTGTGACGTTCATGTCGAAATGGTCGTCGGCCCAGGCCGGGTCGAGTTGCCATGTACATTTGAGTTTGTGGAAGGGCCGCAGGAACGCGTTCGTCGGCCATCGGAGCCTCGGGCCGGTGCAGGGATCGGACGCGTTCCGGTGGTTTCTGGGCGGCTGGATGGCGCACGCGCCGGAGATGATGGTGTTTTACGCTTCGACCGTCAATGCCTACAAGCGCTATCAGGCGGCCTCGTGGGCGCCGACGCGGCTGGCGTGGAGTTACGACAACCGGACGGCGGGGTTTCGAGTGGTCGGCCGGGACGGAGACAGCCTGCGGATCGAATGCCGCATTCCCGGCGCCGACTGCAATCCCTATCTGACGTACGCCGCGGCGCTGGCATCGGGTCTGGACGGGATCGCGCGCCGGACGGAGCCGCCGGCGATGTTTGAGGGGGACGCGTACGGCGCGACGAAAATCCCGCATGTACCGAAAAGTCTGCGAGAGGCCACGGACCTTTTCGAGGCGAGCCAGTTCGCGCGAAAAGCGTTCGGCGCCGACGTCGTGGAGCATTACCTTCATTTCTTCCGCACGGAACAGGACGCCTACGATCGGGCGGTGACCGACTGGGAGCGGAAGCGATACTTTGAGCGGATCTGAACTTTCCGTTGACGACGGCGCGCCCCCTCATCGGCATCACAACGTACGGGCGGGACGCGGACAACAAATACGCGCTGTACGCCGGCTATGTCGAAGCGGTCCGCCGGGCCGGCGGCATGGCGGCGCTTCTGCCGCACGGTGAGACGCGCGTGGACGAGCTGGTCGCGCGGCTCGACGGGCTCATGTTGAGCGGCGGCGGGGACATCGAGCCGGCGCGGTACGGGGGCGACGCCCACGAGGAGAACTACATGGTCGACGCGGAACGTGACGAAACGGAACTGGCGCTTGTGCGGAGCGCGGTGTCCATCCGAATGCCGATTTTTGGAATTTGCCGCGGCGCGCAGGTGGTGAACGTGGCGCTGGGCGGCACGCTCATCGAGCATTTGCCGGACGAGCTGGGCGAGGCGGTCGCGCACCGCGCGCCGCCGCGCCGGCCGATCCCGCATGAAATCCGTGTGCGGGCGGGGACGCGACTGGCGGAGATTGTCGGGCAGGAAAAAATAGAAGTCGCGTCGTGGCACCATCAGGGCATCCGGCGCGCGGCGGAGGGACTAAGCGTTTCGGCCTTCGCGCCGGACGGCGCCATCGAAGCCGTTGAGATGCCGTCAGCGGATCATCCGTGGCTGATCGGCGTGCAGTGGCATCCGGAGCTGACGGCGGCGGAGGACCCGATTCAGCAGCGATTGTTCGACTCGTTCGTGGCGGCGTCCGCCGGGAGGAGGGGGCATTCCTCGTGAGACTCAACGGCAAGTCGGCCCTGATCACGGGGGCCGCGAGCGGGATCGGCCGGGCGTCGGCACTGGTCTTTGCGGCCGAGGGCGCAAAGGTCGTGGCCGTGGACCTGAATGAATCCGATGGGGAGCAAACCGTTTCGGAGATCCGCGCGCAGGGCGGGGAGGCGATATTCGTGCGCGCGGACGTTTCGAAGGCCGAAGACTGCGCGAAAATGATCGCGCGCGCCGAGGAGGCCTTCGGGCGCTTGAACATCCTCTTCAACAACGCGGGTGTGCTTCTGAGCGGAGACGACGACGCGATCGGGACGGAGGAGGCGGTGTGGGACCGGACGATGGCGATCAACCTCAAGAGCGTTTATCTCGGCTGCAAGCACGGCATTCCGGCGCTGCGGCGGGCCGGGGGCGGGTCGATCATCAACACCGCGTCGTTTGTGGCGATGATGGGCGCGGCGACGCCGCAGGTCGCGTACACGGCGAGCAAAGGCGGGGTCGTATCGCTGACGCGGGAGCTGGCGGTGGTCCACGCCAAGGAGAACATCCGAGTGAACGCCATCTGCCCGGGGCCGCTTCGCACCGAGCTTCTGATGAAAATTCTCGATACCGAGGAGAAACGCCGGCGCCGCCTGATCCATATCCCGATGGGCCGGTTCGGCGAGCCGCGGGAGGTGGCCGGGGCCGCGCTGTTTCTGGCGTCAGACGATTCGTCGTTCATCACGGGCTCGGCGCTCATGGTAGACGGCGGCATCACGGCCGCGTATGTGACGCCGCTGTGAAGCCGCTCCTGCTTGCATTATTGTTCTCCGCCCTCCTCGGCGAGTCAGCAGCGTCGGAGACGACCGCTCGGAGCGCGGACGGGGACCGGAAGGACGTGACGGTCACGGTTTACAATGAGAATTTAGGTCTCGTTCACGAGGTACGCACCATCGCGCTGCCGGTGGGCGAATCGACGCTGGAGCTGGAGGGCGTGCCGGCCGCGATGGACCCGACGTCGGTGTCGTTTCGCGCGGAGGGGGCGCGCGTGCTGGAGCAGAATTTCGAGTATGACCTCCTGTCGCCGGCGAGCCTGCTGGACAAGTACGTCGGTCGGGAGGTTGAGTTGCGCGTTGCCGAGACCGTGCAGAACGAGCCGCGGGAGCGGATCGTCAAGGCGCGGCTACTGGCGAACAACCAGGGGCCGATTTATCTGATCGACCACCAGATTCATCTGGGGTTTCCCGGGCGGGTGGTCCTGCCGGAGGTTCCGTCGGACCTGCGGACGCGCCCGACGCTCACGTTGCGGCTGCAGTCGGACCGGGAAGGACCGCGGGACGCGGCGGTGACGTATTTGACGGCGGGGATGTCGTGGCACTGCGATTATGTGGCGGTGTTGAATCCTGCGGAGACGCGGCTGAACATTCTGACGGCGTGGGTGACGATCGACAACCAGAGCGGCGCGACGTTCGAGAACGCCGCGCTCAAGCTTCTGGCGGGCGACGTTCAACGGGCGGAGGCGCCGGCGGCGCCGGCTCCCTTGTATGCCCGTGTGGCGGCCGACGAGGAGTTCAAGGAGCAGCGGGCGCCCGCCTCGCAGAAATCCTTTTCCGAATATCATCTCTACACATTCCAGCGCCGGACGACGCTGAAGGACCAGGCATCGAAGCAACTGGAGTTGACCACGGCCGGCGACATTCCCGTGAAAAAGATCCTGTCGGTGGAGCGGCCTCCGCACGATCTCTGGTCGGGGTGGTCCGGCCCGCAGCCCGACCCTCAGAAACAGGACGTGACCGTGACGCTCGAATTTCAAAACGACGACACGTCGCATCTCGGAGCGCCGCTTCCCGCCGGGCGCGTGCGGGTGAACAAGGAGGACGCGGACGGCCAGTGGGTGTTCATCGGGGAGGACAACGTGGACCACACGCCCAAAAACGAGCCGGTGCGGCTGCGGCTGGGGCGGTCGTTCGACGTGGTGGCGGAGCGCCGCCAGA
>Ga0156027_1139_pt4 | contig 12080 bp, 10 predicted proteins | sample RifCSPlowO2_02_FD_107681 | JGI IMG/M metagenome (GOLD analysis project Ga0156027, IMG submission 107681) | Candidatus Lindowbacteria bacterium RIFCSPLOWO2_02_FULL_62_12 | reverse complement strand
TTGTCCTGAAAGAAATGAGCGACGACGATATCCGCGGGTCGACCGACCAGTGTGAAATCCGGGGGCCGGTACGGATTGGCGCCGGCACCCGGCTCGTGCGGTGCCGCGTCACGGGTCCCTGTGTCGTCGGGGAGAACTGTTTCCTCGAGGACGCCACGCTCGGGCCGTTCACGTCCATCTCTTCGAACGCGCGGATCATCCGCAGCGAAATCCATCACAGCATCCTGATGGAGGACGTCGAGCTGTTCAATCTCCCGCGCCCCCTCACTGACAGCCTACTCGGCCGGGGCGTGCGGATCGTGCGGGACGGAAGCCGCGAAGGCAGCTACCGGCTCATGCTGGGCGACCAGGGGGAAATTCAGCTTTAATTTCATAATGACAGCCGCCGGCGCGTTTGGACCCTATAAGCTTCTGAGAGAACTCGGCCACGGCGGCATGGGTGTTGTCCATCTCGCCGAGGATGCCGGCGGCCGGACGGTCGCGCTGAAGATCCTGCCCGAACATCTCAGCCGCAACGAACGGTTCCGGGAACGCTTCTCCCGCGAGTGCGCGTCCCTCCGCCGGCTCTCCCATCCCGGCATCCCGCAGCTCTACGACGAGGGGGAATCAGAAGGACACCGATACCTTGCGATGGAGTTCATTGACGCCGAAGGACTGGACAGTCTGATGTCCCGGCACGCGGGGCCCCTGCCGCCGGAACTTGCGGCGCGCATTCTGCGCGACACCGCGGACATCCTCGCCTACGCCCACCGGCAGGGCGTGATTCACCGGGACGTTTCGCCCAGGAACATCATCCTGACGAAACAGGGCGAGGTCAAGATGATCGATTTCGGCATCGCCAAGCTCGTGGACGAAATCACGCTGACCATGACCGGCCAGCACATGGGGACGCCGGCCTACATGGCGCCCGAGCAGTTCGGCGCGGCGGGCAGCAAGGCCGTGGACGCGCGGGCCGATCTTTGGTCATTGGGCATTCTCGGATTTCAGATGCTGACCGGCCGGCTTCCTTACGAGGGCGAGAATCAGGTCAGTCTCATCCGGCAGATCATCGACCCCACGTCACAGCCGCCCTCCGTGCTGGACGTCCATCCGGACGCGCCCGACGGCCTGGCGCGCGTGGTGGACCGGCTGCTGCAGCGCAACCCGGCGCACCGGTATCAGACGGCGGGGGACCTCGCGCAAGCCGTTTCTGACCGGGAGACACTTCCGGCCGAAGCGTTCGATCCGTCGCGCCGGTACGCGCTGGACGGCATTGTGTATTTGCCGTTTGTCAAAAGATGGGCGGTGGTGGATGAGCAGGGCGTGTTGAAGAAAACGCGCTATCTCGGCCTGGTCCATCAGGGCGGCGCATCGAGCCGGCGGGCCTGCGGGGTGGGGAGGGCGGCGGCCGGCGTCGGAGACGCCGTCTGCGCGGAATGCTCGGGATCCGTCACGGCCGGGGGATATTGCCGGGCCTGCGGGCTTGTTTCGGCGGAAGCTCTGCCGCACTGCAAGTTGATCGTGTCGCGGGAGTCCATCGCACTAAGACGCCGCTTTCGCCGTCAAGCCGTCCGGATGGCCGGCAAGTTTGCAGCCGTCGTCGGCGTGGCCGCGCTGGTGTATTGGGGGTGGGTTGGACTGAGGCCGCCTCAAGAAGGCGACGTGTTGATCGACGCGAATGCGGCCGGATTTCAGGATCTGGTAAAAATCCCGGGCATGGGTGAGAAACGCGCGCTCTTTCTGCTCGCATGGCGGCATAACCGGGGGGCGTTCAAAGATGTCCGGCAGGTTGAAGTCGTTCTCTCCATGATGACCAGCCTGTCCGCGACGCTCTCCGGCGTTCTGTCGCGCCTGAAAGTCGAAACGCCCGACGCAGCGCCGCCGGATGCGGAGTTTCTCAAGCGATACCGCCGCGTCGACATCAACCGGGCCGGCGAGGGGGAACTGATGTCCACGCCGTTCATTTCGGAGAAATCTGTGCCAAAAATCATCAGGCAACGCATGGCCGCCGGCGCCTTCCGCACCCTGCAGGACATTATGGAGGCGATGCCGGCCGCCTTGGTTCAAACAGGGTCGACACCATGGATGGATTTTGTATCCCTCGGAGACACCGGCCTTGACCGCGAGTACCGGAAAGCGGTCGATCGATATTATGCGGACCAGCTCATCCACAGGGCGCGCTGGGTTCGTTACGAGAAATCGGCGGACATCGTCCTGGACGCCAATTCCGCCGGGTTTTCGGACTTGGTCAAGATTCGGAAAATGAATGCTGAACGCGCCCATTACCTCATCTCGTTCCGCACGAATCACGGGGCATTCAGAGACACGAGGGATGTTCGGGCCGTCCTCAGCTGGACGGGCAAGCTTTCCGAGGAAATTTTGCCGCAACTGAAAGTCGAATCCCGGGAAGTTGCGCCGCCGGACCCGCAGGATGCCGGAATATACAGCCGCGTCAACATCAATGCGGCCGACCTGCCAGCTCTCTTGCCCATATCGCTGATCCGGCAACGGGACGCGGAGGTGCTTCTGGCAAGACGGAAAACGAGCGGACCGTTTCGGACGCTGGAGGACGTCCTGAACTCGCAAAGCAAGTCCGGGGTCGTCACATGGCTGGACTTCATCTCCCTCGGAAATCCCGCGCTCGACAGGACTTTTCAAACGGCCGTTCATGAGTATTACGCCGCGCAGTTGGCGGCCGCTGTTTCCGTGCCGGACCGGCTCGACCTCAACCACGCGTCTCAGTACGACTTGATCGCCCGGGTGAAGGCGCCATGGTGGGTTTTCTATATCATGATGCGCCGGCACAAGGTCGGAGCGTTCGAGTCGGTCGATGCGTTCCTGGAGGACGTGAAACGGTACTACGAGACAACTGAAACCAAGTACTCGGAGAAGCTCCCGGATCAGTTCCGCCAGGTTCTGTACGTCACCGGCGACCGGACGGTCACGGTCGACCCGGGGTATCTGAGGGACTGGGGAACGCCTCTGAACCTCACATCGGCCTCGGACGAACGGATCAACGCGATCCCGTTTCTGAGAAGGGACGAGAAAGAGGCGCTCTTGGCACTGCGGAAAAATCGGCGGCTGCGGTCTATGAACGATCTCTTGAACATCATGGACAAGGACCACCGCGGGAAGCAACGGACGGACATGATGAGAGACTTTCTCACGGTGAAGTGACGCGCGGGGCGAAATCTAACGAATTTGAGCCGGGGACGAGCCGGGGACGGAGGTTTGAGCCGGGGAATGACGCGTGATGTTGGACTTCAACCGCAGTCCATCAGCCATTTCCACATCGGCAGGAATCGGATTTTGCCCCGCAGGCCGAACCATTTCATTTCCTTCTCCTTTTCCATGCCTTCGGTGAGCACGTAGAGGCCGCCGCATTTGAGCTCCTTGCCGGCCTTGAGCAGAGCCCGCGTTTCGCGGTCGAGGACTTTCGGGTCGTCCGCGCGCGCGCAGACCTGAATCAGCCGGGTGACTTTCAATCCCTCCTTGACGACGAAGTCGACCTCCTCGTGCTCGGGATTTTTCCAGTAGAAAACGCCGCATTCGCCGGCCAATTCGCGCCGGCGCAAGGCGATGGCGACGAGATTTTCATAGAGCCGGCCCCGGTCCGGGCTGAATCTGAACGCGGTGGACGTGATCCATCCGTTGTCCATGCAATAGATTTTGCGATTGGCGCGGATCTGTTCTTTGACTTTGAAGGAAAAGCGTTTAAGTGAGAAAAACAAAAAGGCCTGCTCCAGATACCGCAGGTATTTCTCGACGGTGTGGGGACTGCGGCAGCGGGTGACGTTGGCCAGGGAGTTCAGGGAATATTCATTCGCGACGTTTGACATGAGATACGTCACGAGGTTCTCCAGTCCCTGAACGGCCCGCACCTGAAAGCGTTTGACGATGTCCTTGTACAGGATGGCGTTCAGAAGCGTGGATAGATATTCCCGCCGGTCCACTTTTTTGATGATCGGTTCAGGATACCCGCCTTCCTCCGCATATAGGCGAAACGCCTCCGCCTTCTCCCGCCCGGTCATCTCCCCGGGAATCGTCCGCAGATATTCGGAAAAGGAAAAAGGAAACAGAACCACCGGCATGTGCCGGCCGGTCAGGTGAGTCGCCAGTTCGGAACTGAGCAGGTGCGCATTGCTGCCCGTCACGACGAGCCGGTATCCCTGCCGCTGGAGCCGGTTGACGAACAGCTCCCACTTCGGCAGGTTTTGAATTTCGTCGAGCAGAAGGCGTTTCGGTTTGCCGTACAGCGCGTCCACGGCCGCGACGACTTCGTCGTAATCGCGGATCTCCGCCAATCGCTCGTCATCGAAATTGACGTAGCCAAACCCCCCCATTTTCTTGAGCCCATGCATCGCAAAAAAAGATTTGCCGGCCCGGCGCGGCCCGAGGACGACGTGGATCAGCGGGGATTTGAACGCGCCGGCCTTGGCGGCCCTTTCGACATAGCCCTCCCGAAGCCGGTCTTCCAGTTCACGTTTCTGAACGAGCAGGACGTCACGCACCATGGCCGGCCCCGCTCGAAATCATTATTTGCATCATAATGCAAATTAATACCATATTTTCATGTATTTTGCAAAATTGATTGCCAGGCCCGTCTACCGGATCAGCCGGCGCCGGACCAGGCGGATCGAGATCACAAATAAAACCGCCGTCACTGCCACGCATTTCGCCAGGTCGGAGAACATCTGCGGGTCGGTCTGGCCGTACGACAGCGCGCGCGACAGGCGCACGAGCCAGGTCATCGGCAGGCTCTCGGCGATCGCGCCTGCCCAGCCCGACAGGCCTTCCAGAGGGAAAAAAATTCCGGACATCAGAAACATGGGGCTGACGATCAACGTGAAGAAATACGTGAAAAAATCATAGTCCCGCGCGAGACCCGTCGCCACCATCGCCATGGAGCCGAAGAGGAGGCCGCACAGAATCGCCAGGACCGGCATCAGCACGAGGGTCGGCGCCGTCAGGATGCCGAGCCCCGCCAGGAGCGCGCTCACCAGCGCCGCCGACAACACCCCGCGCGTCGTCGCCCACAGGATGTCGCCGGCCACGACCTCCGCAAGATTGACCGGCGTTGAGATGATCGACCGGTACGTGTTCTGCTTGGTCATGCGGGTGAAACTTGCGTAGGTGCATTCAAACGTTGCGTCATACATCGTGGCGGTGAGAATCAGGCCGGGCGCGATGTACCGGCTGTACGGCATGCCGCCGACTTCCTTGATCAGACGCTCCATGCCGTAGCCGAGGAGGAACAGATACAGCAGGGGCTCGCCGGCCGTGCCGACAAACGATCCCAACCAGTATTTCGACCAGACGATCGCGTTGCGGCGCCAGACGCGCAGGACGTACCGCGGATCAATCACGGAGGCCGTGCCCCACAATTTTCAAAAACACGTCTTCCAGGTTCGCCGGCCGGTGCGTGAAGGCGAGGCCGGATTCGGAGAGCGTCTTGAGGACCTCCGGCGTGCGCGATCGCGGAAAGAGAAACACGGTGTCCTCGAAATCCCGCCGCTCCACGCCTTCCAGCGCCTGGCGCACGACAGGGGACAGGCGATCAAACGGTTCCCGGATTTCCACCACGCCCGGCCCGACAAACCGCTCGATCAGTTCGGGCGGCGTCGATTCGACGCAGAACGCGCCGTGGTCCATGATCGCCAGCCGGTCGCACAGCATCTGCGCCTCCTCCATGTAGTGGGTCGTGAGCAGCATCGATATCCCGCGCCGCTTCAGCTCGCGGAGCCGGCTCCACACGAGATGCCGCGCCTGCGGGTCGAGGCCGGTGGTCGGCTCGTCGAGGATCAGGAGTTTTGGCTCGTTGATGAGGGCGCGCGCAATGAGGAGGCGCCGGCGCATGCCGCCGGAAAGTTCCGGGACCTTTTTGCGACGGTGCTCCGTCAGCTCCACGAACTGCAGAATCTCGTCCGTGCGCCGGCGCACCACCGGCGCCGCGATGCCAAAATACCGGCCGTAGACCCACAGGTTCTCCTCGACACTCAGGTCCGGATCGAGACAATCGTCCTGCGGAACAATCCCGGCGATCGCCTTGATCTCGCGCAGGCGATGCGCCACGTCCAGACCCTGAACGACCGCACCACCTCCGTCAGGCCGGACCAGCCCGTACAGGCAATGAATGGTCGTCGTTTTGCCTGCGCCGTTCGGCCCCAGGAGCCCGTAGGTCTCCCCGGCACGAACGTCAAACGACACGCCCCGAACCGCCGGGACGCCGTCGTAGGATTTGCGCAGATCCGTGACAGACAGAAATGCAGCCATGCGCTCGAACCTATCTTTGGCCCGCGGCGCGTGCAACCGCGCCTGTTGTCCTCCGGCGGCCGTTTGTGTTAGATACTTGGCATGGCCAAAGACTTTTCGTTCGACGTGGTGTCGACGGTCGAGCTGCAGGAGGTCGACAACGCCGTGGATCAGGTGCGGCGCGAGGTGGCGAACCGGTTTGATTTCAAGGGCGTGCAGGCGGACGTTGTGCGGGAGAAAGAGAAACTCGTGCTGACGGCGCAGGACAAGAACCGGCTGGCGGCGCTGGAGGAGATTATCAAACAAAAACTCATCCGCCGCAATGTCCCGATCCAGAACCTGACGTTCGGCGAGGTTGTCGAAACGCCCGGCGGGTCCGCCCGGCAGGAGATCGAGATCGGCATGGGCCTGCCGGACGACACGGCCAAGACGATCGCGAAATTCATCCGGGACCGCAAACTCAAGGTGAATCCGCAGATCCAGGGAGGGCTCGTCCGCGTGAGCGGCCGGAACAAGGACGACCTGCAGGCGGTGATGGCGGACCTCCGGACGCAGGATTTCGGCCGCGCGCTGCAGTTTGTGAACTATCGGTGAGAATTTACAGCGGGTTTCGCGACCGTCTCTGGCGGTACCGGCAGGGGATCGGGATCGTTTTTTTCGCCGCGATCGGCGTCGCCCTCGGAGTGTTCGGCGCCATGGTCTACGATCTGCCCGACATTACGCCCCTCGAGGATTACACCGACCCCAAGTGGGAACTGCCGACCAAATTGTACGACATCCACGGGACGCTCTTCGCGGAGTTTTTCCAGGAAAAACGCGAGATCGTCCATCTCGACGCGATTCCCGCGCACGTCGCCAACGCCTTTCTCGCCGCCGAGGACCACCGCTTCTACCTGCACCGCGGGATCGACTTTCTGGGCATCGCGCGCGCGATGGTCAAGAACGTCCGGTCGGGCCGCGTGGTCGAGGGCGGCAGCACCATCACGCAGCAGCTCGCCAAGGTCCTCTTTCTGACGCGGGAAAAAACGGTCCAGCGGAAAATCCGCGAAGCGATCCTGGCCGTGCGGATCGAACGGCGGTTTTCCAAGCAGGAGATTCTGGAGCGGTATCTCAACACCATCTATCTCGGCGAGGGCGCCTACGGCGTGCAGGCGGCAGCCAACATCTATTTTCAAAAACGGGCGACGGAGCTCACCGTCGGCGAAGCCGCGATGCTGGCCGCGCTGCCGCGCGCGCCGGTCTACAACAATCCCTATCGCTATCCCGACGCGGCCCGGCAGCGGCAGGAATATGTGCTTCGGGCGATGGTCCGGGAGGGATTTCTCGCCGACACCGAGGCGCCTCCGATTCTGGACGACTACTGGCTGCGGTTCAAAACCTACGAGCTGACGATCCAGACGCGCCGCGGCCAGATGCGCGCGGTCCGCGCGCCGTTTTTCGCGGAGGTCCTCCGGCAGGACCTTGCGGAGAAATACGGATTCGATGCGGTGTACAAGGGCGGGTTGGAGGTCAAGACGACGCTGGATCTGCGCATGCAGGAGGCGGCGGAGGAGATTCTGAAAAAACATCTGGCGCACTGGGACGAGGTCAAGAACAAGGAGCGGATCGCCGCCGGCAAGCTCTCCAAGCCGCCGCTCCAGGGCGCGCTCGTCGCGATCGACGCCCGCACCGGAGAAGTGCGGGCCCTGGTCGGCGGGAACGAGTGGGGCGTGGGGAACCAGTTCAACCGCGCGACCCAGGCGATCCGCCAGCCCGGATCGTCCTTCAAGCCGTTCGTGTACATCACCGCACTCGAGAACGGCTGGACCCAGTCGGACAAACTGCTGGACGCGCCGGCCGTCTACCAGCACACGCGGCCGGGGTTGTACTGGACGCCGGAAAATTATGAAAAGGAATATCATGGGGAAGTGACCCTGCGCACGTCCCTGATGCTCTCCATCAACGTCGCCACCGTCAAACTCATGGAAAGGGTCGGCGCGCCCAAGGTCATGGAAACCGCGCGCCGGTTCGGGATCACCTCCAAGCTCGAACCGTTCTGGTCCCTCGCGCTCGGTTCCTACGACGTCAATCTTCTCGAACTCACCGGCGCCTATGCGACGCTCGCCAACGGCGGCCTGCGCCGCGAGCCGATGACGGTCCTGCAGGTGCTCGACCGCGAGGGCGCGCTCATCGAGGAGGGCGTGCCGGTCGAAAGCGACGTGACGACGCCGGTCGTCGCGTACCTCATCACCAACATGCTCCGCGCCGCCGTGCAGGAGGGGACCGGCTGGCATGTCGGAAAAAATCTGGGCCGGCCGGCCGCCGGCAAGACCGGGACGACCAACGAATTCAAGGACGCGTGGTTTGTCGGGTACACGCCCGACATGGCCTGCGGGATATGGGTCGGATATGACGACCACACCCTGAGTCTGGGCGGCCGGATGAGCGGCGGCGTGGTCGTCGCGCCGATCTGGACGGATTTCATGCAGATCGCGCTGGCCGGCATTGCGCCCCGCGATTTTTTGGTGCCATCCGGCGTCGGATTCACGTCCATCTGCAGCAAAACCGGGGAACTCGCAACAGAATTCTGCCCCAAACCCCGATCAGTCGCGTTCCAGGTCGGCACCGAACCCAAACTCTACTGCGCCGAACACCGGACGCCGCAGTAATCCGCTGACGGCATGAGAGGCTGCCAGAACCCGTGGACGGGCGGCGTCGGCGGAGCGGCGGTCCTGGCGATGGCCGCGGTTCTGGCAGTGAATCCGCCGGCGTTTCTGGCGGGGGGGCACCGGTTCTATCTCCTGCTGATCCCGATGTGCGCCGCGATGCTGTGGATCGAGTTCTCGTCCCGGCCGTTGCGGCTGTGCCGGTGGGCCGAGCTTCCGGGATATCACCGGTCGTGGAAAAAAATTCTGGTATCCGCTGCCTGGCGATACGGGGTCCTTGCGGCGGTGGCGACGGTTTTCTATGCGATCTATGAACGGTTTCCTTATTACGTCTCCGACTACTTTGATCCCTTTCGGTCATTCGTCCGCATCCTGTACCTTGGGTTTCTGTTGATCGGATACCCATATATCGTCGCGACCCTGCGGTGGCGGGGGAGCGTCAAGGAGGAACTGAGCGACACCGCGCTGATTCTGATGGCGGCGGGCCGGGCCGCGTGGCGGACGAGAGGCGCGCGGCCGGGAGGCGAGGGCCCCCGGCGGAGGGTCTGGGCGGCGGTGGGCGGGATCCTCGTGGAGGCGTTTTTCCTTCCGCTAATGACGGTCTTTTTGTCGATGCAGTACGCCCAACTGTCAATCCATCTCGGCAGGCTTGCGGGCGGCGCGCCGGGCGGGTTCGCGTACTGGGAAACGGTCTACCGGATTCTTTTTCACAGCCTCTATTTGATGGACGTCGCGCTGGCCATCGCCGGCTATGCGCTGCCGAGCCGGTGGCTCGACAACAAGATCCGGTCGGTCGAGCCTACCTTCGTCGGCTGGCTGTCCGCGATCTCGTGCTATCCGCCCTTCAACGAAATGATTTTTCGATACATGGTGTTCGAGCAGAATCCCGAATACCAGATCATCCATTCGGAACCCGTCCTCCTTGCGCTGATGGCGCTCGACCTCTTTTTCATGGGCCTCTACGTCTGGGCCACGATGGCCTTCGGGTTCCGGTTCAGCAATCTCACGCACCGGGGCGTGATCGCGCGCGGGCCGTATGCGTACCTCCGGCACCCGGCCTACGCCGGCAAGAACCTGTCCTGGTGGGTCGAGACGATTCCGTACCTCGGCAATCCGGTGTATCTGGTCTCGCTCATCGGCTGGAACATCATTTATGTCCTGCGCGCCACCACGGAGGAGGATCATTTGGAGCGGGACCCCGAGTACCGGGCCTACGCCGAACAGGTGCGATACAGGTTTATTCCGGGACTTTATTGACTCGAATTCGGCAAGGGGGTATAGTTCAATTATGAAAAGATCGATGTTGTTTCGAAGCCTGCCGTGCATGGCGCTGGCCGTTCTCCTTTGGATGACGCCTGAGCAGGGATTCGCCGGAGGCGGCACCACCACCACGTCAAGCACCACCACGAGTTCGACTTCGACCTCGGGCGGAGGCGGCGGCGCGGAGCCGGGGTCGATCCTGCTCGCGATCCTCTCGGCCGTCGGCGCGGGCACGGCATGGAAGTTGCGAAAGGGAAAGAAGAAACAGGAATAAGAGAGCGCTTATATCCCCAGCAGGATTTTGATCCCGAAGACCGCATAGGCTTCGTTCCGCCATGCGGTGGCGCTGTCGATCTCCCAGTACGTCATCTTTCTGGAACCGTCCCGCAAAATCTCGCCCGGATTTGAATGGATGGCCTGAATCCTGTCCGTGAGGCACGGCGCAACCGGCCGGTCCGAGGCGAGAAAAATGAGATTTCCCACCCAGCCCGGCGTTCCCACCATGAGGGATTCGACGGACTCAAATCCGGCCGCCCTGAGCGTGGTTCCGATCGCGTCCGACGCCCGCGCGTCCTTCGGCGCCAGGCGGTACGGTTCCGCGAGCGTCACCACGTTCAACGCAAAAACGCCGCCGGGCCGGAGCCGCCGGCGAACCAGCCTGAATGTTTCCAGCGTCATGAGATGGTCCGGCAGATCGTAGGCGTTGTACGCGTCAAAGACAACCAAGTCGAAGTCTTCAGAGGCGCGGCGCAGGTAGACCCGGCCGTCCATCAGCACGACGCGCGAGCGCACGGCGTCAAACTTGAAATAGCGCGACGCGATCTCGGGCATGAAGGCGTGGATGTCGACGGCGGTCACGCGAACGCCTGCGGACGCAAGCCGGTCGGCGAGCGTGCCGGCGCCGAGGCCGATCATGAGCGCGTTGGCGGGAGACGCGGCCAGACGGGCCGGCAAGCCTCCGATCAGGGTCACGTACTCAAACGTCGGCGCGCCGTCCGCGATGCGCTCCCGGCCCTGAATGGCGCCGTCCACCAGCAGCCACCGCTCGGCGTTGCGGTCGACCACCTGGACTTTGCCGCCCACCGTCTGGCGCTGATGCACGACCTGTTCCGGTCGGCGGTGAAACGCCGGGTATGCGCTGGCGCCGAGAACGGCCAAAGACAAGCTCAGTCCCAGCATCCGGGGGCCGCGCATCCGGCCAATGCCCCCGGGCGACCCAAACGCGGCCACCATCAATAATATTCCCGTTCCCTGGAGAACGGCCGGCGCGGACGCCACCGCCAGAAGCCACAGGCCGCTCGCCAGCGCCGAAACAAAACCGCCCATCGTCGAGATCGCAAAGAGACGCGCGGCCGCCGGTCCGGCGGAGGAACCGGCGCGGACACAGAGTGCGACCGCCATCGGCGTCAGGCTGCCGAGGAGAATCAGAGAGGGAGTGAAGAGAAAAGCGGAAACGAGGGACGCGACGCGCAGATCCAGCGATTCGACGGCCCGTAAAACCGGCGCGGTCAACCATGGCAGCACAATCATCGATGCGCCCGCCAGGAACGCGGCACGAAAGAACCGCCGCTCCAGTTCGTCAGGCCCCGTCAGGTCGCGAGTCCACCGGCCGCCGAGGAGATATCCGGCCGCGAGCGCCGCCAGCGTCACGGCGATCATCGACGACCAGACAAAAAGCCCCACGCCGATGAACGGCCGGATCAGGGCGGCGCCGACAATCTCCAGAACCAGCACCGCCATCCCGGACACGAACATGCAAACATTCATGCCTCGCACGTCGCCCGTGTATCTTATCGGCGGCGCCCCGTCAAAGAGGCCACAAACACGGGCGTAACCGATCTGTGAACCTTTCAATTACCCACAAACCCCCTCTCCCCACGCGAAGCGGGGGGAGAGGGTAGGGGTGAGGGGGGTTTCGACGCGCCGTGCGGCCACCCTCACCCC
>Ga0156027_1027_pt3 | contig 12523 bp, 11 predicted proteins | sample RifCSPlowO2_02_FD_107681 | JGI IMG/M metagenome (GOLD analysis project Ga0156027, IMG submission 107681) | Candidatus Lindowbacteria bacterium RIFCSPLOWO2_02_FULL_62_12 | reverse complement strand
CGCCGGTGGCCGTCCACGTCAAACTCGCCGGCGGCGTGCCGGTGGTCCAGATCCGCGACAGAGGCCCCGGAATCGACCCAGCCATCCGGGATCGGCTGTTTGAACCCTTTGTCACAGGCAAATCCGGCGGCACCGGGCTGGGTCTGGCGATCTGCAAGCGGATCGTCGACGCGCACGGCGGCGACATCTCGGCCGCGAGCGGCCCGGACGGCACGACAGTCGAGTTTCGCCTGGGGCGGTCCGAAGCATGATCACGGCGCTGGTCGTGGACGACGAATCCGGCATCCGGACCGTCGTGGGCAAACTTCTTGCGGACATGGGGCTGGAGGTGTTGCAGGCCAAAAATGGCGTCGAGGCCAAATCGTGCATGGATGCGGACCAGCCGGAGCTGGTCCTCCTGGATCTGAACATGCCCGAAAAAGACGGGATGGCGCTCCTGCGCGAATACGGCGGCCGGCTTCCATCGACGGTTGTCGTGCTGACGGCGCACGGCACGGTGTCCGACGCCGTCGAGTCGATGAAACTCGGGGCGTTCGATTTTCTTGAAAAGCCCTTCGATGCCGAACAAATGAAATCGGTCGTGCAAAAAGCGCTCGCGCAATCGCGCGCGTCCGAGGGTGACGCGCGGCCGACGCCCGGCGGCATTCTCGGCGAGAGCCCGGCGATTCGGAAACTCATCGCCGATATCCGCAAGGTCGGCCCGACGGACGCCACGGTGCTGATCGTCGGTGAAACCGGGACCGGCAAGGAGCTGGCCGCGCGGGCGATCCATGAGACTTCCAAGAGGCCGGCGGGCCCGTTCGTTGCGGTGAACTGCGCGGCCCTGCCGGAGACGCTCGTGGAAAGCGAGCTGTTCGGCCACGAAAAGGGCGCATTCACGGGCGCGACGACGGCTCGCCCGGGCAAATTCGAGGTGGCGGCCGGCGGCACGTTGTTTCTGGACGAGGTGGCGGAACTACCGGCGCCGGCGCAGGCGAAGCTCCTGCGCGCAGTACAGGAACGAAAAATCACGCGGCTGGGCGCCGTCTCCGAACGTCCCGTGGATCTTCGGCTGGTCGTGGCGACGCACCGGGACTTGAAGCAGGAAATGTCGTCAGGCAGGTTTCGAGAGGATTTGTACTATCGGTTGAGCGCCGTCACGCTGTCGATCCCCCCGCTTCGCGATCGCGCCGCGGACATTCGGCTCCTCGCCGACAATTTTCTGAAACAGCATGCCGCAAAGCTGCGCCGGAAACTGACATGGACCGGAGAAGCCCTTGATGTTCTGGAGCGGCGCTCCTGGCCGGGCAATATTCGAGAATTGCAAAACGTGGTGGAAAGCGCCGCTATTTTCGCCGAAACCGACGCCATCGGTCCCGACGCCGTCCGGGATGATTCCGCTGGCCTCCCGCCTTCGGATTTGTCCGGCAGGAGACAGGAAGCCGAACTCGCCGCGATCCGCGAGGCGCTCCAGATCGAAAAGGGCAACGTGACCCGCGCCGCGACCCGACTGGGCCTCACGAGACGGGGTCTTCAACTGAAACTCAAGAAACTCACGATCACGCCAAGAGATTTTTCGTGACTATTCAGGTATCCCCCCTCTCCCGCCATTGGCGGGAGAGGGTCGGGGTGAGGGTGGCCCATCGCCGGCACATCAACCCCCCTCACCTCATTCCTCTCCCCCCTTGCGGGGGGAGAGGAGGTGAATAGACCCGACCATGTGGGCAAGGCTCCGGCTGGACATCGGCTGGGCGGACATTTTTTACGGAATGGTTCAATCTGTCATTGGCGTCAAACGCGATGCCTGGCAGACGCGTGTTGAAGCCGTTTGGTCTCCGCGTGGAGCGTGCCTGTCGACGCTGTCCGTCCGAACCGGGTTTGACCTCCTGCTTGGCGTCTTGGATTTTCCGCCTCGAAGCGAAATTCTGATCACGGCGCTGACGGTGAGAGACATGGTCGGAATCATCGAACACCATGGCTTGGTGGCCGTGCCAATCGATCTCAACTGCCTTGACCTTGCGCCGGACCCCAAACACCTGCGAAGCGCCATCACGCCCGCGTGCCGCGCCATCGTCGTCGCCCAGTATTTCGGCGGGCGGAATTCGTTGGAACCCATCGCCAGGATCGCGAAGGAAAAGGGGATCCTGCTGATCGAGGACGCCGCTCAAGCGTACACTGCGGATTCTTACCGGGGATCGCCGCATGCGGACGTGTCGCTTTTCAGTTTTGGTCCGATCAAAACCGCCTCCGCGCTCGGCGGCGCCATGGCGATGGTTCGATCGCCCGGGGTCCTGGCTCGAATGCGCGAGCGGCAAGCCGCCTATCCGGAACAATCTCGATGGGCCTATCTTCGGCGGCTGATGAAATACGCCGTTTTGAAGGCTTTGTCTTGCCGGTTCGCGTATGGCCGGGTCGTCGGGGTCTGCCGTCTGTTCGGCGTCGATTACGATGGGCGCATCAATGCGGCGGTGAAAGGATTTGCCGGCGCCGATTTCTTCGATCAGATCCGCCGTCAGCCCTGCGCCGCGCTTCTGGCGGTGATGGCCCGACGCTTGGGCCGGCCGAATGCGGCTCGAATGGCCGTGCGTCGAGAGAACGGCACGATGCTCATGGAACGACTGCAGCCCCCTCTGATGTGTCCGGGCGGCCGCGCGGCGGATCATACCTTTTGGGTGTTCCCTGTGTGGACGTCCGACTCCGCAGCCACCATTGGAAAACTTCGCCGGCTTGGATTCGACGCGACGCAGGGGGACAGCATGGTCGTGGTGGATTCCCCCGCCGGTCGTTCCGAACTCCGGGCGGCGGGTGTGGAACGTATCCGGGCCGGCTGGGTGTTCGTGCCCTGCTATGCGGAGATGCCGCCGGGGGAGATTCTTCGATTGGCGGAGGCGCTCAGCACCCGTTCGGACTGAATGTCTCAGCCGGATATCAAACAAGCGTAAACAGAAACTCGATGCAGCCGCCGACGCGTTTGCGCCAGAAGGGTTCGCGGTGGCAGTGTCCCTGGGCGACGAGGAACATGAGATTTCTCCCCGGCGTCATGCCCTTGGCCTGCGCGACGCGCGCGAGATCCTTGGAGGTTTGTGTGTTGTCGGTCCGGGAACCTTTTTGCTCGGGTGTCCAGCGGGTGCCGCAGTCGATGTAGAGGCGTCGGAAGGGCAGCCTCGGCAGGCGTTCCATCCAGCTCCGGAGCGGGCGGCCTTTCAGCGGCGTGTAGGACAGGCTTCCGACAAGGCCGAACACGTCCGGGCGTTTCATTCCCGCGTAAACGGCGCAATTGGCGCCGTAGGAGGCGCCGACGATGCCGATCTCATCGGAGCGGGCCGAGAGATGGAAATCCCGGCGGAGGCGCGGGAGCAGAACGTCGGCGAGGAAGTTCACATAGAGATCGGCCCGGCCGATGGGTGGCGTGAGATAATACTTGCTGCGGTGCAGGCGTGTGGACTCGACACCGACGAGCACGACGTCGCGGCATCGTCCCTTTTTTGCGAGTTCGCTCGTGATGGCATCGGTGTGCCACCCGCCGAACGCGCCCTGGTTTTTCCACTGGTTCTGGCCGTCGTTCAAAACGCAGACCGGATACGGCTGTGTTTCACGTCGGTAGTTTCTCGGCAGCAGCAGATGCACGCGGAATTTGTGGCGCAGATCGTTGGATTCAACTTCAAGATTGATGTATTCGGGGCCGGATCGGCCGGCCGGCGGCCATTCATGGAAGAACTCCCCGTCCGCCAGCCAGCCTTCGCGCGCGAGCGGCCGATAGAGGCCGCGGCCCAGCGGCCGGTCATGCGTCTCGCCCTCGCGGATGAAGAATCCCCCGCGCCGGTTCAGCACCAGCGTGGCTTCATGCAGGCTCTCGCTTTCGTTCCGGCCATTCCCCGCGCGCTCCATTTTCACCCGGATGGCCGGCCGGCGGTTGGGCGGTTGAATTTCGACCTCCGGATTTTTCCAGCCCGAAAAATAAAAGAGCCTCATCCGGAACCAGTCCGGTTGTCCGGGCAGAACGCCGAGCGGCGGGAATATTTTTTTGCCGCGCGGGCTGAATCCCGAGTCCAGCCACCGGGTGACCTCTTCTGTGATCGTGAGGGACCGAGGGCCGACGAGAATGCTGCCGTGCGAGTTTCCCTCAAACACGAGCCATGTCGCGTGCAGCCGGCGGAACCATTCCTCCTGGACGCGCGCGTCGCGGCGGATGCCGATGAGGAGCGCGGGACAATGAATTTTTTCGGCGTCGACGCTGAGCCCGCCGTATTCCGTGACCTCGAACGCCCGGCCCGACATCGATGTCTGTTTGAACAATTCCAGAAATTCCCGGTACCGCGCCTTGCTGACCCAACCGCCCCACATTTCCCGCACAATCTCCGGCGCCGGCCAGAACCGCGCCACCGGCTGGACGTGGTGCGCGTTGCGCTTGAGGCCGAGTGCCTCCCAGATTTCGCGGGATGCGTCGCTGTCGTACAGGATCATCGCCGCCGCGCCGTGCTGCTCGGCGTGTTTGGCGGCGAGGAGCCCGCCCATGCTGAATCCGGACAGGATCACCTGCTCCAGATTCAAACTCTGCCGGACGGTCAAAATGTCGTTTAGATAATCCTCGACGGTCAGAGACGCGACATCCTGCCAGAGGCTCTTGAAGTATCCGCGCAGGTTCAGCGCGAAGACGCGCCAGCCGCGGGCGGAAAGATACTCGATTTCTCTCCGGAAAATCCAGCTCCCATCGAAGGCCCCGCCCGTGAAGAGAATCGCCGGCCGGTCGGCCGGCGCCCCCACCGGCTCGCGGCCTTCGACGTACAGGCGGTGCGGGCCGACCCAGTGTTCCACCGGCCGCGTTTCATACAAGGTTTCCGGCACGTTTCGGCGCTCCTGAAAAATTATTCGCTGAGCGATCGGTACGGGCAGGGTTCAAGCCCGACGGCGTCGCGGACGACATCGACGATCCCTCGCCACTTCGGGCTCACACGCCTCCAGTTTTTCGGATCGACGATGCTTTCCCGCGTCATGATATAGCAGAGGAAGACGTCCTGGTCGCCGTATCGCGGATGGCCGATCACGAGGTCCTTCCAGGGAGTCCCGTTGGTGATGACGAACTCGTCGCTGTTCTTCGTTTCGGACAGGAGGTACCCGTCTCGGAGTCTGTTGAGTTTTCCGTCCTCGATCCGGAAGACGCCGCTGCGCAGTTTGCCGGGCGCACGGAACGTGCCTTTGCGGTTGTTGTAAATCAGGAGCGCCGACCCCTCGATCTCGGGCAGGGCCTGATTGTATTTCCGGACCCACTCGGGCTTGATGTCGATCTCGAGAAACTCGGCGAGATGGAAAAACGGCAGCGGCACGACGTTTTTCATGGCTTGAAAATCCGCCATGTACTGCGATTCGCCGACCAGCCGCGCGTTGATCTCGCTGACGCAGAGGGTGTCCACCACGCCCGACTTGTCGGTGGTCGTCAGAAAATCAAGTCCGAAATTCCCATGATAGCCGTTCGCGCCCATCCATGTTCCGGTCTTGCGCATGATGTCCAGGATCTGTTTGCGGATGTGTTTCGGGATCGCATGCTGGGAAAAATCGGAGCCGATGTACTGGCCGGGCGTCGACACAAGATCAGGATCGCCCACGATCTGGATGTCCGGCTGGGACAACGCGACTTCCCCGTTGATGACACACGCGGTGCAGTTCAGGCTGGGTCCGCCCATGTACCGGGTGATTTTGACCTGCTTCCGGTCGAATCCCTCGCCGAGTTCCCGCCGGCGGCGGTCCAGGATCGCGTCGAAATCGTCACGCGAGTGGACGAAATCGGTGCCGCTGCCGGCCGTCGACAGCGGCATCTGGAGGACGAACGACCCCTCGTAGGTGTCGGCCAGTTCCTTGTAATTCAGCTCGCAAAACATCTTGACCTGGCTTGCCGGTGGAATGGGAATGCCGATGTCCTTCGCGCGCCATGCGAGCCGGGCCTTGTAGTCAAAATAATTCTGGACGATGACCGGATTCTGAAACAGCCGGTAGTGCCGGCCGCGGCGAAAGAGGAAATCGTGGAGCGCGGGCGTCGTGTTGAACGGCACGAAACAGACCGTGCCCTTGAGCCGGTTGAACCTCCGGGCGATCTCTTCGCCATAGTCCTTGTAAAAAAAATCCGTGAATAAATTGACCGAGTTGTGGCGCACGCGCTTTTTGGCCTCGTAGGAAAACACCGGCGTGCCCCACCCCTTTTCGATGTAGGTCTGCACGTCCTCGCCGTAAAAATTGGCGACGATACCGGCGACCGGCGTGAAATGGTGGAACATGTGGGCCGCGAGCGGGCCGAACCCCTGATAGACAAGCTGAACGCCCTTGAACCACCCGGCCGCCCGGGACACTCGCTTGAGCTTGGACAAACTCTCCAGCGGATTTGACGTCATGGCTTCACCCCCCTTATGAACACTTATCAAGACGCCGCGTCGCCCGCAACCGTTTCAACAGACCCCCCTTTATCCCCCCTTGTAAAGGGGGGAAAGAGAGGGGTCGATAAGTTGAACGGGTGAATGCGCCGAATCGACTTTTCGGGTTACAGGAGGCCACGCGGTGAACGAAGCGGAGGAGATCGGCGGCGAAGCCATCGGGCAGGTGCCCAGGATTCTGGGAATGATCGACCGGGACAACCCCAGTTCCACGTACGGCTGCGCCGAGCGGTATTTCTGGCACTACAAATTGCATGATTTTCCAAACGCGCGCTTTCAAGAAGTGTCGGAAGTCCTCGCGTGCGCCTTTGTCTATTCGCACGCGTCCAATCCTTACCATGGAAAAGAGAAGATCCGCGAGTGGGCGCTGGCCGCTGTCCGGTACTGGGAGCGGATGCGGCGCGGCGACGGAAGCTTTGACGAGGCGTACCCTTGGGAACGCTCGTTCTGCGCGACCGCCTTTTCGGCGATGCACGCAACGCAGGCCCTCATGCTCTTGAAAGAGCCGCCCGTGACAGACCTCGCGCCGGTCGGCCGCTGGCTGGCCCGTCATGAGGCGGACGACACGGCCAACCAGCAGGCTGCCTCGGCGGCCGCCCTTGCCAACCTCTCCATATTAATATGCAGCGACGCCCTGCTGCGCGCCGCGCGCCGGCGGGTCGAACGGATGCGCGAGGAACACGCGCGGCTCGGATACTTCAACGAGTATGGCGGATCCGATCTCGGGTATGCCAGCATCACGCTGTCGGCGCTGGCGATCTACGCGGCCCGCGCCCGCGACGAGAGCGCCGGCGACTGGGTGAAACGGGAGGCGGACCGGCTGGGATCCAACCTCGGCGCCGACGGCGTTTATGAATACGGCGGGCAGTCGCGTTCCACGCGATTCTTTTATCCCTTTTCCCTCGCGTGGGCCGGGAGCGGCCAGATCGGGAAAATCTCGCGCGGCGCTGCGCAGCAAAAAATTCTGCAACCATCCTGGATGGACGACCGGTACATGGTTCCGTACGCCGCCGATTATCTTCGGAGCGCCCTCTGGTTGTCCGGCGGAGGGACTGCATGAGCCCGTTCAAGCTGATCCTGTTTCGCGCCTTCCTCTTTCTCTTCGGCCGGATCCCCGCCGTGGGACATCTTCTGCATCGGCTTCTCGTGTGGCTGTATGTCAAGCGAAGCGCGCGGCCGTATGGCGCATCAAGCCGATTTTACACGCCGGAGGACCTGATCCGTTGACAACCTCCGCCCGGGCGTCGACGCTGAAGGTCATCGCCCCCGCCGATCTCGGGAACTTTTCGTGTACCGCGTGCGGCGGCTGTTGCCGGCTCTGGGGCATTCTGATCGACGAGCCCTCATTCGAGCGGGCGCGCGCATTTCTGGAGAACCCCCCGGCGCCCCGGCCCAACCCGGAGATGCCGTGGTACTTTGAAGAGGGCGGGAAAAAATACTATACGCTGACCGGCGACGGCCGGTGTGTTTTCCTGGGCAAGGACAATCACTGTTATCTGCACGCGCACGATCCTATGCTCAAGAGTATGGTGTGCCGCGATTATCCGCGGCTGGGCGTGATGACGCCGAGGGGATTTGAGATGAGCATGAGTTTTTCGTCGTACGGCGCCTTTCTCCATACCCTGTGCCGGCCGGAACCGTTTACTCTGATCGAGGGAGACATGCCGATTCCGCCGGAAGCCGTGAATCTGCCGGAATCGCCCATCCGCGATCCGAAGCCGTTCGGGTGGGACACCTATTTTCTGGTCGAGAGCATTCTGATCGAGTTTCTGAACCGGACCGTGCCGCTGGACGACGCGCTGATCGCCATCGCGCGTTTTTTGGGCGCGGTGGAGGCCATGCCGGACGGCGAGGCGCTCCGGCGGAAGTTGCGGGACCGGAGCCTGCATCCGGTTTGTTTCATGGAGCACAAATCCGTGTCCGATCTCGGCGCCGCCTATCACCTGATCCGGCGCATCGTCGCGCTCAGAGTCCTTTGCGTTGCGGGCACGCCGCAGCTCCGGTCCTGCCGGGACGATCTGCAGGAGTTTGTCGACCGCCTGGAGCGGGGTCCGGCCGAGGAAGGGGTCGGGGCCGCGCTCTATTACCGTCGCCTACGCCGCGCGCATTACGATCCATCGGAGGCGATTCTGTCCCCGATCGTTCGAAAATTTCTGCAGTACAAAATATTTGAAAAAGATTTCTTTTTTGAATTCGGCTGGGTCCGCGGCATCCAGATTTTATGTTTTCTGTACGCCACTCTCCGTCTCCGGCTGATGGTACGAGCCCGAAAATCGGGCGCCGGCGCGCCGGCGGTGGCGGATCTGTTCGATCCGATCCATTTCGTGGAACTGCATTTCACGCACTCGGCGAAATTCCTGCAATTCTGGAAGCGGGTTTTTCAGGACAATTTTCTGGGGTCTCCCGTGCTGGCCGAGATTCTGGTCCGTGCGTAGTCGCGGGGTGCGCGCGGTGCGCGCAACTTTCCTTTTTGCCGGTCTCCTGCTACGCTTCGCGGTCATGAGGCGTGTCTTGGGGATTTTGCTCACTGTGGCGCTGACCGCCCCGATGGCGTGGGGCCAGCAGGAGGAGATGGAGCGGCTGGCTTCCAAGATTTCCGAAGAAATCCGGGACAATCTCCTGGCGGTACAGACCAAGGTGGCGTACGTCGGCATGGACGGCGGCCGCGCCTATCTGGTCGGGGACCTGACGGCCGTCCGGACGGGCCAGAACGTCGTGTTCTTCCGGGACGGCTCACCGATCCTGTCGCCGGACAGCCCGCCGAGAATTCTCGGGCGCGAGAGCGTGGAGGCCGGGCGCGGAAAAGTGACCGCGCTGCATGACCGCACCGCGTGGGTCCAGATGGACGAGTCGGCCAAGCCGGCCGTGGAGCGTGGCGACTGGGCCGTGGTGGAGCTGGACATTCCGAAAATTCGCGTGTCGCCCTTTTATGTCGACGACGGTTCCGGCGCCGCCAAACAGGACGGCCGCAGCCGCATCCTCCGCAGCCTCGTTCTGTATCATCTCAAACGCAACGGCCTCAAAACGTCGGACGCGCCGCTCACGCCGAACGAGGTCGACCCGTCGGGCCTTCCGTATCCGGCGACGTTGAGCCAGTTCGACACCGAAGGCGTGCTTCTCATCGGCCGGATTTTGCCGAAGCCGGGCGCGCCCGGACAGATCATCGTGGGGATCGCGCTCTTTGATCTCGGGTTTCGCGACATGCGCTTCGCGCGCTCGTACGAGGCGAGAACCCTGGCGGCGTTCGCGCCGCCGTCCAAGGATGCCGCTTATACTGCGTTGCCGTCCGGGACGCCGCCTCAGGTGCGGCCGGTGTCGGCAACGATTTCTGCGCCGTCCGGCCCGGTCGATCCGCTGAGAGGCGTCCTTCGCCTTTTTCTGTCGACGACGGCGCGGGCGGAGCGGCCGGCCAAGACGCCCGCCGATGCGGTGCTGGAGGAACTTCTGTCGGTCACGCTGCCGCAAATCGCGCTGGATTGGAACGAAGAAGTTCCCGGCAAAGTCCGTGTGACGCTGCCGCCGTATCTTTCGACCGACATGGGCGGCTCATCGGTGCGCGCGCGCGAGGTGGTCGACCTCATGACGGCCCGAAGCGAAGATCCGTCGGCCCAGGCGCTCCTCGGGACCTGCCGGTGGTCGGTCCTGTCCGACACCGAGATCGGCCTGTCGCTCGATTCGCCGGTGCTGGACGTGCGCGAGCGATTGTCCGACCCCGTCTTTCGGCTGATCAACGATCGGTACGATCCGGTCGGCACCGGCCTTTCGCCGTACCGGCTTGCCTCCAAGGGCGTCCGGACGGTGATCCTCGAGAAACGTCCGTATTTTTTCATGAAGGATGTGTGGTCGAAGGCGCCGGACACGCTGATCCTGACCGTGGAGCGCGATCCCAAAAAGCGCTCAAAGGGGTTTGAGGAAGGGCAGGCCGATCTTCACGAGATCCCGGACGAGGAATATCTGAAGTTCGGCCCGGCGTCCGGCGTCCGGACGGTCCAGAGTTCCGCCGAGGAACTGGTGGCGCTCGCGTTCAATGCCCGGCGCCGGCCGATGTCGGATGTCCATTTCCGCAGAATGGTGGCGCTGATTCTGGACCGCCGGACCGTCCTGGAAGTTTCCTTGAATCAACGGGGCAGTCCCGCCGAGGGGTTCCTCCCTGCGTCCGCGCGCGAGGTGGCGCAGCCGCTCGTCAAGCTGCCGGAAAAATCCGTGGTAGCGGCGCAGGTCCTGGCGAAGGACCGCGGCGACACGGGCCGCCTGGTTCTGATCTTTCCGGTGGAAGAGCCGCACTACGGCCTGATCGCCGAAGGCATCCGGTCGGACCTGTCGTCGCTGTATCTCACGGCGGAGCCGACGGGCCTTTCGTGGCGCGCGTATTCGGACCGGCTGGCCGAAGGTGACTATGATCTCGCCGTCGTGACGCTGACGCCGGGGCCGCCGTACCGGCTGTGGATGCAGCAGCAGTTCGCGTCGTCCGGAAAAAACAACCGGTGGGGATATCGCAACTCGATCGTGGACGCCTTGACCTCGGAGGGCGGGGACTTGGGCGCCGCGCAGGACCTCCTGCACTCGGAACTGCCGGTGATTCCGCTCTGCTGGCTGACGCGGCGGTTTGCGCTCGGCCCGCGGGTCGCGGAATTCACGCCGTCGATCGTTCCCGGAAAATTCTTTTCGTCCATCCGACTGAAATAGTTTCGCGCGACCTCGCAAGAAAAATTTCCCGCAGGCTCGATATCCCTCTCAAAGACGCGCAGGCGGTTCTGGACGCCTTCTGCTCCGCGGTCGTCCATGAATGCATCTCCGTCCCGCGCGTGGAACTGCGGGGATTCGGCACCTTCATGGCCGTCCGCCGCCGCCCGCGCCCCGCCTACGATTTCCGCACCGGCGGCCGCATCCGGGTGCCGGACCGCCTCGACCTCAAATTCAAACCGGGAAAGGAACTGACGGAAAGAATCTCCCCGCCTCGTTCGGCCGGCCTCTAGGCGCGCCCGGCGCGTCCCGTTTCCCCAAAATTCTGAAGATTTCCCTTGACATCCCGCATCCGCCATCTTAGCATCTGCGGTCATAGTGGTAAGAAAGTGGAGGAAAGTGGAATGTACATCGGATCCTATACGAGGGAGGTGGATGGGAAGGGACGGTTTCTGGTTCCGGCCAAGCTGAAGGTCCGCCTGGACGAGGTGTCGGGCGGCGCGCGGAAAGCGGGGGAACTGGTGCTGACCCGGGGATTCGAGCGGTGCGTGTATTTGTTTCCGAAATCCCAGTGGTCGGAATTTCTGAAAAGAGAGATTGAGAGCCGGAGCGAGCTGTCGAAAGACATACGAAAATTGAAGCGGATGCTGACCGGGAAGGCGGAGGAAGTGGAGGTGGACCGGCAGGGCCGGCTGTTGATTCCGAAGGCGTTTCTGGAGGAGCACCTGCAGATGAAGCGGGGTTCGCGGCGGATCGTGGTGGTGGGCGTGATGGACCACATAGAAATATGGAGAGAGGAGGCATGGCAGGCGGCGTCGAGGGAGATGCAGGACGAGATGGAGGAGATCGCTGAGAAAATATCCCGCGCGGGCGCGGCGGCGGTCTGACAAAAAATATCGGGTCGTGCAATCGGGCGGGCACGCCGCACGAACAAACACCGAGAGGGGGGAATATGGGAACCTGGCTCGGAGTAACGCGCAGATGAATCCGTCGCAGTCCCAACCCCGATTGCACACCCCTGTTCTTTTACAACTGAGTATGGAGGCTCTCGGTTTGGTCGAGCCGCCGCAACCGGCAGCAACGGGCGAGTGGATCGTGGTGGATGCGACGCTCGGGGAGGGCGGCCACGCGGGCGAAATTCTGCGTCGGCTGCGGATCGTGGATGCCGCCGGGAAACTCATCGGCATCGAGCGTGACCCGCGGATGCTCGCGGCGCTGGGCCTTGTGGACCCCCGATTGGTCGTGGTGGAAGGAAACTTCCGGGACCTGGGGCGGATCGTCGCTTCTTTCGGGCATGACCGGGTGAAGGCCGTGCTCGCGGATCTGGGTGTTTCGACCCGGCATTACCGCACACCCGAATGGGGCTTCTCATTCGTCGATGGGCCGCTGGACATGAGGCTCGGGGTCGAGGGGCCGACGGCGGCCGATGTGGTGAACCG
>Ga0156027_1128_pt1 | contig 13572 bp, 2 predicted proteins | sample RifCSPlowO2_02_FD_107681 | JGI IMG/M metagenome (GOLD analysis project Ga0156027, IMG submission 107681) | Candidatus Lindowbacteria bacterium RIFCSPLOWO2_02_FULL_62_12 | reverse complement strand
GAGGAGCGGCTCGGAATCGACGCCGGCGCCATCGACCATTTCGAAGTGCATGGCGCCGCCGGCCGGCTTGACGCCGCGCGGCAATTGATACCGGGGCGGCGCGCCGTCCTGAAGCGGGACGATCAGCCGGCCGTCCTTGACGATATGGATAAACCGTATGTCGGGGCTCGTGGAGAGATCACGGACGAAGGCGTCGACCGTGAGGTAATCGCCGATAGCGAGGGCCTCGCTGTTAGCGGACAGAAACGCGAGGATATTGGTTGCGCGTTTGGTGAGTTCGTCCCGCATGGTGGACCGCTGCTGTTCGGCGATCGATCGCTCCATCTTGGACTGCTCATAGACGCTGAGGGTCCAGATGGAGACGAGGATGACCATGACCAGGCCGAGGACCAACCCGCTGAATTTCGCCTTCAAAGGCAGCCGCATGGCGTCGTCGCACCTCCTGGATCAGAGCCTATCACGGCGCTTCGGGGGCGTTCAACAATTCGAGTTTTTTCTCGGCGCGGCGGATGTACTCGCGGGCCTGCGCGTGGTCCGCGTCGAGGGACAGGACGCGGTTCCAGTCGGCGATGGCTTCGTTGAGCCGGCCGGCGCGGTAGTGGCCCATGCCGGAGTAGAGGAACTTCTGGATGTCAGCCGCGTTTTTCTCCTTGAGGACCTTCTGGAGCCGCGCGATGTCGGCGGTGACGGCCGACTGCACCTGCCGGGCGACTTCGTTTGCCGCGTCGATCCGGAGGGCTTCGCGGCAGGCCTCGAGCGCGTTTTTGGCTCTGCTGAGCGCGAGGTCCGGCCGGCTCTGCTCGACGGCCGCGGCCTTGCGGCGGAGGTCCGCCGCGCGCGCGAGGATGCGGTCGATGCGGTCGCGGGTGTCGGGCGGTTTCGGAGTCTCGCGCGTCTCGACCGGCGCGGCGGGTTCCTCGGCCGGCGCCGGGGGCGCCGCGGCCGCCGCGGCCGCGCTGCGCGCCGCCAGAACGCGATCGATGCCCGCGAGGGCGTCGGCGCGGTCCGGATCGACATGGACGGCGGCGCGGAAGAGGGACTCGGCGTCGTCGAGTCGCCCGAGTTCGAAGGCCTCCGTTCCCTGGCGGACCCATGCGGCGAGGCGATCCTCGACGGATTTTTTGGCCGTCGCGATCCGCCACTGGATGCTGACATTTTCGGGCTGAAGCTCCTGAGCGGACTTGAACGCCTCCAGCGCCTCGACATCCCGGCCCTCGGCGAGGAAGGCGTCGCCGCGGCGGAGATATTCGTCGTAGAAGGACGCGGCGCGCTCGCGTTCGGCCTCGCGGACAGCCTCGGCGATCCGCGCGGCGGCCTCCTGCGCGAGGTCCCGGACCTCGGGCAGGTCGGTCGGCTGGGCGACGATCTGCCGCCATGTGGCGACGGCCTGCTCGTAGTTGCGCTGGCGGAAAAATTCGAGGCCCTCGTTGTAGAGGCGCTTGACGCGCACGAGCGAGACGTTGAGCTCGAATTTCTCGCGTGCGATCTCCTTGAGGTCCCGCGCCTGTGTCAAATCGGGGTCAATGGCCATGAGGTCGGAGAGGAGGGCCATGGACCTTTCAAGCTCTCCCGAGCGGTAGAGCGACTCGGCGTCCTGATAGATCCTCTCGAGTTTGGAGAGGATCGCCGGCCGGACCGCGGCGCGCCGCTCTGCCGCGGCGGCGTTGAAGGGATCGACCGCGAGGACGCGGTTGTAGAGCTTGAGCGCGTCGACCAGCGCGCCGTCCTTTTCGAGCCGTTCGGCGAGGCGGAGACTGGCCTCGACGAACGCGCGGATGTCGTCCACGTGCCGTTCGAGCCTGCGCATGGCGTCGAAATTGCGCGGGGACTTGTCGAGGACCCGCCGCCATCCGGCGACGGCCGCGTCGATGTCGCCTCTGTCCATGCGCTCGTCCGCGGCCTGGAGCGCGCCGAGGAGAATGCGGTTCTGCATGGCCTCGATGCGCGTGAGGAGATTCTGCGCGTCGGCGTTGTCCGGCCAGAGGGAGAGGCTGTTGGACACGGCCTGTTCGGCTTCGATGGTGTGATCGTCGAGGAAGTCGGCCTGTGCGATTCGGAAGAATCGGTCCGATTCGAGTTTTCTCTCCTCGGGGCTGAAGTCCGCGGCCTGGAACTGCGCGATCTGGTCGAGGAATCCGCCGGCCGAGGCGTGGGTCGGATCGCGGCGGAGGACCGCCTGGAATCGCGAGAGCGCGTCGGGCCAGCGGCCGGCGCGGTACGACCGGACGGCGTCGTCAAAGAGTTCGCGCGTGGCCGCGCGGCCGGCCTCCTCGTCCGAGCGTTTTCGAGCGGCGTCGCGATACTGCCGGGCGGAGGCGTGCTCGGGCACGAAGAAGAGGACGTGGGTCATCTCTTCGAGGGCGGAGACATAATCGTTCTGGAGATATTTCAGGTAGCCGGCGTTGAAGTGGGACTCGGCGTAGGCCGGAACGGCAGCCTTGAGGGACCCCATCGCCTTGAGGGCCGGATCGAATGCCGGGTCGAACGTGAGGATGGCCTGCAGGATCGGATGCGCCTCCGAGAGCCGGCCCGCGGCGACGAGCCGTTCGGCGGCCGACCACGGTTCGGTGACGTTCTTGCGATAGGCCTCTTCGGTCTCCTGGATGTATCGGCGGGGCAGCGGATTGGTCGGCTGGAGTTTCTGCGCGCTTTCCCATTCCTGCCTGGCGGACGAGTATTCCCTGCGTGACTGGAGCGTGAGGCCGCGCTGGATGCGCTCAACCGCGACATCGCCGTGAGATTTGCCGAACTCGTACGAGATGCCGACGCGCTGGAAGTCGTTGTCGAGGTCGTCGGACGGCGTGAAGGAGTAGTCGATCTTGAGGTCCTGGTACCGGAACCCGAACCCGAAGGTCGGGTCCTTGTGGTCAAGCCCGGCGCGGACCGCGAGCCACTCGATGGGTTTCCATTCGGCGCCGAAGTGGACGCGGTGGTCGCCTTTGGACGGCACGTCGAGATCGAGCGCAAGGTTGAACCAGTCGGCGATCCGGTAGGCGCTGCCGAACTTGAAGATGGTCGGCACGCGGTCGGCCGTGCTCTTGAGCTTGAGGGACGGCCGCAGGAGGTTTTGAATATTGAGTCCGAGCGCGAGCCGGTCGGTCAGGAGGTTGGCGCGCGCGTTGCGAATGACAGCCTCGAAGAAGGGCACGGCGTCCTTGATGCGACCGGCGTCGTAAAGTTTGACGCCCTCGTCGAACCACAGGCGCAGATCGCGCAGTGCGCCGTTCTGACCGTGGGTCTTGAGGAACTCGGCCATCGCGTGGCCGTTGGAGTGGCCGCTCTCGTTTGCGCGCCGGCCGAGCGAGAACTCGCGTTCGGCGTCCTGGCGGATCTGCTCGCGCGCGAGCCGGAGATACGCGCGGCTGTATTCGACGTAGCGGTTGGTGAAGCGGTAGAGCGTTCCGACGTCGAGGCCGACGCCTGTGCCGGAGAACTCGGCGATCTGCTGGCGGAGGACGCGGAGGGTCGAGCCGAGATAGAAGCCTTCGACCACTTCTTTGCCATAGCTGAACATGAGATTGGTCTTGTTGACGTTGAAGTTTCCGATGTTGGCCGCGTTGACGTCGCGCCGGGTCAGGTCCTGGACGCCCTCGATGATGAGGCCTCCGCCGACGGTGCCAAAGCGCCCGAGCGGATGCTTGTAGGCGACGAGGTTGTAGGATGATTTGTCGAAGAATGCCTGCGAGTACTGGCCGAAGATTTCCTTGCGGCGGCTGAGATCGAGCGCGGCGGGGTTCCAGAAGACAGCCGTGGCGTCGTCCCCGAGCGCGACGAAGGCGTTGCCCATGGCGCCGGCGCGCGTGCCGAATCCGAGGACCGCGCTGGGATCGACCACGCCGCCGGACTGGGCACCGGCCAGCGCAACGGGCGGGCGGACGGAGAGGACGGCGAGGCCGAGACCGAGGGCCGCGATCAGGATCCGGCGGAACCGCATCGAGCTACTCATTTCACCACCGCGATTCTGTCCGTGGCCCGCTCGACGGTGCCGTCGTTGTAGCGGATTTCCACGAACACGAAGTAAGCGCCATTGAGCACCACCTGGCCGCGGCCGTTGCGGCCGTCCCACACGCGCGCGGCCAGCGTCGCGTTGTCGCCGAACAGGTTGCCGGCCGCGTAGGCGGTCGGCCCGATCGTGCGGACCTCCTGGCCGGCGAAGTCGAAGATGCGGATCGTGACGACGCCGGCCTTCGGCATGTTCCACCCGAACTGGAATCCCTGCCAGGACTGGCCGGCCGCGTTGGTGTAGGTAGTAAACGGATCGGCCGGGTTCGGGAACGACTTGAAGGTTTCTCCCACGGAGGTCGGCGCGAAAGCGAAGAAGACGCCGAAGAGGGAGAAGGTCTTGGTCGGCCCCTTGATCGCGACGGTGTTTCCGTGGTCCTCGAGGGTCGCGCCTTCGATGACTTCCCAGAGCCCGGACTCCTCGTTGTAATGCGCGAGTTTCAGATGCCGGAAGCTGAGCGGTGTGCCCTTGACCTCGAGGTAGGCGGTGGGCTTCCGGACGGTCATGACGACGTCGACGGGATTGCGGAATTCGGATTCGGAGAGCTTCACGAGCGCCCGCGTGTCGTTGGTGTCGCGCTTGCGGATCTTGTAATCGTAAATCGCGAATTCCTCGGGCAGCATTTCAAGATAAGGGTTGGACTTGACGGCGTTGAGGGCCCGGCCGAGGACGGTGTCGTCCGAAGTCGGGATGACGACCGTCACCACGATGCCCTTGACGGACGGGTCGATGTCTCCCGAATCGATCTTCAGGGTCGCCTTGCTGTCGGAGGACACCACGATCTGCTCGGCCTCGGCCTTCTGCAGCGTCTGGAAGGTCGATACAAACTCGGTCTGGACCGAGTCGGCCGGCGCGTCCTCGTCCTTGACGGAGGTGCTGACGCGAATCGAGAAGTCAGCGCCGTAGGGCCATTCGGTGTCCGCGTACACGGCCGTGATCCGCACCGTCCGGCTGTCCTCGAAGAAGACGGAGTCGGTCCGGCTGATGCCGTTGGCGTCGAGGAGGCGGACCGTCGAAGTCGTCACGCTGGCGGGATCGACCGGGACGTTGAACCTGACGCGCAGGGGCAGGATCCCGGTTTCGTCCTGCGGCGGCAGGAAGAAGGCGCCGTTGGGCGGATTGACGGACACGACCGCCGGATATCGGGCGCGGACCGTGAAGACGCCGGAGGCGAGCGGCGCGCCGGTAATCTGCGGCGCCGAGTTGGACACGAGGCCGGCGCCGGTCAGATCGGCGTTTGCGGCGATCTGCGCGAGGAACGTGTCGCCTTCGGCGAGGCCGGCGGCGAAACGGTAGACGAGGAGAAGCGATTCGGTTTCGCCCGCGGCGATCTTGAAGGGCGCGCCGGAAAGATCGGCGGCATCGCCGGAGAATGTTCCCGACGCGAACAGCGTGTCCTGCGCGTCCAGCGCGGCCGGCGCCGGTCCCGCGTCGCGGTAGAGGAAGGCCTGCTCGATCCGGGCCGCCGGCATGGCGCCCTGGTGCGTCACGCGGACACGGCTGATGAAGACGGCTTCCTTGGTGTCGACGCCCACGGCGAATACCGCGATGGCGCGCGTGTCGAGGTCCTGCGCGGTCATGTCCGCGGGCTGGGCGGCCGGTGTGGAGAGGCGGACGCGCCCGGCGGAGGTGTCGAGCGTCACGATCTTGCGTGCGGCCGAGAATGCGCCCTCGTTGCCGAGGAGGTCGATCGCCCGCACGCGCCAGTAGTAGGTATCGTTATAGAGGCCGAGCAGCGTGGCGGAAGTCATCGACGCGTCGACCGTGTCGGTGAACGTCAGCGGCGAGAAGGCCTGGCTTCTGGAAACCTCAAGCGCGTAGGTGTCGATGCCGACGCTGTCGGCCGGAGCGGTCCAGCTTGCGACCACGAGGGCGTTGAAGGTCTCATGGCCGTCGCCCGGCGCGAGGAGCGTGACTTGGCGGGTCGAAGTGTCGAGCAGGAGTCCGCGGGCCGACGCGGTGTCGTACCCGCCAACCCCAAGGCCGATCACGCGCCAGAAGAACGTGTCCTCTCCCGGCAGGGTCCGGACGAGGAACGTGTCGGTGGTGTCGGTGACGAAATCGGCGAGCGCCGTAAAGGCGGCCGTGCGAGAGAGCTGCCAGGTATAGGTGTCGGCATTGAGGGCGGTCCACTCGAATCGCACCGTGGCCGCGCGCGTCTCATGTCCGGCGGCCGGGCGGACGAGCGTCACGAGCGTGGGCGAAGTGTCGACGCGGATGACGAATGAGTCGGACGCAGGCCCGCGATTACCGAGATCGTCGATCGCACGCACGCGCCAGAAGTAGGTATCCATCGGGAGGCCCGGCAGGACCGTATCGGACGTGCGCGCGCCATCGACCGTGTCGGCGAAGGCGAGGGTCGAGAAGGCGGGGCCGGCGGAGAGTTCGAGCGCGTAGGAGTCGATGCCGACGCTGTCGGTCACCGCCGTCCAAGCGAGCGACGGCGTCGTGTCGCCGGTGATCGTCCCGGAGGCGGGCGACGCGAGCGAGACCTTGGCGGCCGTGTCGTCGACGAGGAAGGCGCGGGCCTGCGAGTGGGCGCCGGCGTTGCCGAGGTCATCGATCGCGCGGACGCGCCAGAAGTACGTATCGTTGTGCAGTCCCGTGATCGTGCCGGACGTGAGGGCGCCGTCGATCGTGTCGGCGAACACGAGCACGGCGAACGCGGCCGTCTTGGAGGCCTCGATCGCGTAGGAATCGATGCCCACGCTGTCCGGCACGGCCAGCCACGAGACCGTCGGCGTTGCGTTGGACGTCTCATGCGCGTCGGCCGGCGCCGTTGCCGAGACTGCCGCCGTGAAGGTATCGAGCACAAATCCGCGGGCGGCGGAGTAGGCGCCGCCGTTGCCGAGGTCGTCGATCGCGCGGGCGCGCCAGAAGTACGTGTCGTTGTGCAATCCGGTGATCGTGTCGGCCGTGAGGGCGCCGTCGATTGTGTCGGCGAACACAATCGCGGCGAACGCGGCGGTCTTGGAGGCCTCGATCGCGTAGGAATCGATGCCAACGCTGTCCGACACGGCCAGCCAGGAGACCCGCGGTGCGGCGTTGGACGTCTCATGCCCATCCGCCGGCAGGCTTGATGCGATCTGGGCCACGGATGTATCGAGAACGAACCCGCGCACGGTCGAGGTATCGACCAGGCCGACGATGCTCTTTGCGATCACGCGCCAGTAGAACGTGTCCTGCGCCGGCAACGTCCGCACGACGGATGTGCCGATCGTGTCGACCACGGAATCGAGGACGGCCGAAAAGCCGATGGTGTTGGACAGTTGCCACGTATAGGTTTCAGCGTTGTCACCCATCCACTCGAACAGGATCGCCGGCGTGTTGGTTTCGTGGCCGGAAGACGGCTTCAAGAGCGCGATGACGGGCAGGGCGGTGTCGACGAGGAGCGTGAAGGAGTCCGACGGAACGCTGCGGTTGCCCAGGTCGTCGACCGTGGAGACACGCCAATAATAGAGTCCCGGGTTGAGTCCTGGCGTGACCGTGTCGGCGCCTGCGGCTCCGTCTTCCGTGTCGGCATAGGCGATCGTGGCGAACGCGGGGCCGGCGGAAACCTCAATGACGTAACTGTCGACCCCGACGCTGTCCGCGACCGTGTTCCAGGTAAAGGCGGGCGTCGTGTCGGAGGTCACCGATCCGGTCGCCGGGCTGACCAGCGAGACCCTGGCTGCGGCGGTGTCGACGAGGAATCCGGCCGTCGCGGAGTATGCGCCGCCGTTGCCGAGATGGTCCACGGCGTGGACGCGCCAGAAGTAAGTATCGTTGTACAGTCCCGTGACCGTGTCAGACGCGAAGGCCGCGTCGACCGTATCGTCGAACACCAGAGGAGCGAAAGCCGAATTCCTGGAAACCTCCACCGCGTAGGAGTCCACACCGACGGAATCCGCTGTCAGGGCCGACCAGCGGACCGTGACAGCCGCCACGGATGTCTCGTGCGCGTTCGCGGGCGAAATCGTCGCGACTTGGTCGACGGCGGTATCGACCAGGAACCCGCGCGACGCGGAATGGGCGCCGGCATTGCCGAGATCGTCGACCGCGCGGACACGCCAGAAGTAGGTGTCATTGTACAAGCCCGTGATTGTATCCGCCGTATTTGTCCCGTCCGTCGTATCCGCAAACACGGTCGTCGTAAACACGCCCGTCTTTGACGCCTCGATCACATACGAATCAATCCCAACACTGTCCGCCACAGCGTTCCACGTCAGGACCAGCGTGGTGGCGCGCGTCTCGTGCGCGTCGGCCGGCGCCGCGAGCGTCACCTGAGCGGCCAGGGTGTCGATCAGGAATCCGCGGGCGGCGGAGTAAGCGCCGGCGTTGCCGAGATCGTCGATCGCTCGGACGCGCCAGTAGTAGGTGTCGCTCGAGAGGCCGGCCAGGGTGTCGGTCGTGGCGTCGCCGGCCAGCGTATCGGCAACGGCGAGGGCCGTGAACGCCGTGTTCCTGGACACCTCCACCGCGAAGCTGTCGATCCCGACGCTGTCGGCGAGCGCCGCCCACTGGACGAGGAGCGATCCGGCGGATGTCTCGTGCGCGTCCGCCGGCGCCACCAGCGCCGGCTGGCCCGTCCGCGTGTCGACCACGAATCCGCGCGCGGCGGAGTAGGCGCCGGCGTTGCCAAGGTTGTCGATCGCGCGGACGCGCCAGAAGTAGCTGTCGTTGTCGAGTCCGGCGGCCGTATCCGACGTCAGCGCCGCGTCGAGTGTGTCGGCGAGGGTGAGGGCCGTGAACGCGGCCGTGCGCGAAATCTCAATCGCATACGAATCGATGCCCGCCGAATCGGCGGTCACGGCGCTCCACCGGACCTGGAACGTCGCGGCGGTTGTTTCGTGGCCGTCCGCCGGCAGCAGCAGCGAGACCTGCGACACGAGCGTGTCGATCAGGAATCCGCGGGTTGCGGAATAGGCGCCGGCATTACCGAGGTCGTCGATCGCGCGGACGCGCCAGAAATAGGTGTCATTGTACAAGCCCGTGATTGTATCCGCCGTATTTGTCCCATCCGTCGTATCCGCAAACACGGTCGTCGTAAACACACCCGTCTTCGACGCCTCGATCACATACGAATCGATCCCCACACTGTCCGGCACCGCCGACCAGCTCAACACGGGCGACGCGTTGGCGGTCTCATGCCCGTCGGCCGGCGCCACCAGCGCGACTTGCGCGACGGCCGTGTCGACGAGGAATCCACGCACGGTTGAATAGGCGCCGGCGTTGCCGAGATCGTCGACCGCCCGCGCGCGCCAGTAGTACGTGTCGTTGTACAGGCCGGCGATCGTGTCGGCCGTGACGGCGCCGTCGACGGTGTCGGCGAGGACGATCGCCGAGAACGCCGGTGTCTTCGACGCTTCGAAGACATACGAATCGATCCCCACGCTGTCGGTGACGGCTGAAACCTGAAGGACGACCGACGTGACCGTCGTCTCGTGCGCGTCCGCGGGACTGGCCAGCGCGACCTGCGTGACGGCGGTGTCGACGAGGAATCCACGCGCGGCGGAGGCGGCGCCGGCGTTGCCGAGATCGTCGATCGCGCGCACGCGCCAGTAGTGCGTGTCGTTGTAGAGGCCCGTGAGGGTGTCGGCGGTCTGCGAGCCGTCGACGGTGTCGGCAAACACGGTCGTTGCGAACGCGGAGGTCTTGGCGGTTTCAACTGCGTAGGAATCAATCCCGACGCTGTCCGCGATCGCGGTCCAGCCGACGGTGATCATCCCGGAGGCCGTTTCGTGCGCGTCCGCGGGCGCGACGGCCGCGACCTGCGAGACGACCGTGTCAACGAGGAACCCGCGGGCGGCGGAGTAGGCGCCGGCGTTGCCGAGATCATCGATGGCCCGGACGCGCCAGAAGTACGTATCGTTGTGGAGGCCCGGAATCGTGTCGGACACGCGCACTCCATCGACCGTGTCGGCGAACACGACGTTCGTAAAGGCGGTGGACTTGGAGACCTCGACGGCGTAGGAGTCGATCCCGACACTGTCGGCCAGTGCCTGCCAGCCGACGCCCGGAACCGCCGCGGAGGTTTCATGCGCGTCGGCGGGCGTTGCCGCCACGGCCACCGCAACGCCCGTGTCGAGCAGAATGCCGCGGGCCGCCGTCGTGTCGGACCCGCCGATGCCGAGGCCGATGACGCGCCAGTAGAGGGTATCCTCGTGCGAGAGAACTCTGACGACTGTTGTCGCCGTCGTATCGGGCGCCGAATCCACGATGGTCGAGAAGGCAGGCGACTTGGAGAGCTGCCACGTATAGGTGTCGACGCTCGTGGCGATCCACTCGAAGCGGACGGTCACCGCGTTTGTTTCGTGCCCGGCCGCGGGGCTGAGCAGCGTCACGAGGGTTGGCGTCGTGTCGATTCTGAAATGGAGCGAGTCGGAGGGCGCGCCGACGTTGCCCAGATCATCGATGGCCCGGACGCGCCAGTGATAGGTGTTGGAGTCGAGCCCGGGCGCGGCCGTATCGGCGGTGAGCGCGGCGTCGACCGTATCGGCGAATGTGATCGCGGCGAACGCAGAGCTCGTCGAAACTTCGAGCGCGTACGAATCGACGCCCGCGCTGTCTGTGACCGCGTTCCACACAAGGGTCGGCGTTGTATCGCCGGTCAGGGTCCCGGCCGGCGGGCTGACCAGCGTCACCTTGGCGACGGCCGTGTCAACCAGGAATCCGCGCGTTGCCGAATAGGCGCCGCCGTTGCCGAGGTCGTCCACGGCGCGCACCCGCCAGAAGTACGTGTCGTTGTACAGTCCGGTGACGGTATCCGACAGCGCCTGGCCGTCCACCGTGTCGACAAAGACGATGGAGGTGAAGGAAGCGTTCTTGGAGACCTCGACGGCGAAACTGTCCACACCCACGCTGTCGGACAGCGCGGCCCATGCGAGGCTGATCGGCGTTGCCGTGGTTTCATGCCCGTCGGCCGGCGCGACGAGGGATACCGTCTGGACGAGAGTGTCGGTCATGAGGCCCCGCGGGGCGGAATGGACGCCGGCGTTGCCGACTTCGTCGATCGCGCGGACGCGCCAGTAGTACGTGTCGTTGTACAAGCCGGTGACGGCGTCGCTCGTGAGGCTCCCGTCGACCGTGTCAGCGAAGATCGTCGTGGCGAAGGCCGGCGTTTTCGCCACTTCTACAATATAGGAATCAACGCCCACCGAATCCGCCGCGATCGCCGACCAACTGAGCGTCAGCGCGCCGGCGGTCGTCTCATGCGCGTCGGCCGGCGAGAGGAGCGCAACCTGCGCGACGGCCGTGTCGACGAGGAAGCCCCGCACGGCTGAATGGGCGCCCACGTTGCCGAGGTCATCGATCGCGCGGACCCGCCAGAAGTACGTGTCGTTGTCCAGCGCCCCGATGGTGTCGGCGAGGGACGTGCCCCCCACCGTGTCCGCATACGCGATCGATCCGAAGGCGGCGCTCTTGGAGACTTCGAGGGCGTAGCTGTCGATCCCGACGCTGTCCGCGACGGCGGCCCAGGATACGAGGAAGGAGGTCGCGGTTGTCTCGTGGCCGTCCGACGGCAATGACAGGCTGACCTGAGCGGCCTGCGTATCGACCACGAATCCCCTGGGGGTGGACGCCGCGCCGGCGTTGCCCAGGCCGTCGACGGCCCGGACGCGCCAGTAGTACATGTCGTTGTAGAGGCCGGTCACCGTGTCGGCCGTGAGCGCCTGATCGACCGTGTCGGCGAAGACCATCGCCGTGAATGCGGCGTTCCGGGCGGCTTCGACCGCATACGAATCGATGCCGACCGAGTCGGCCGGCACGGCTGACCAGGAGAGGACGATCGCGGTCGCCGTCGTCTCGTGGCCATTGGCCGGAGCGAGCGCGCTGACCTGCGCGGCCGTTGTGTCGACCACGAAGCCTCGCGCCGTCGAATAGGCGCCGCCGTTGCCGAGGTCGTCGGTCACCCGGACGCGCCAGTAATAGGTGTCATTGGAGAGGCCCGTGACCGTATCGCTGGTGAGGCCGCCGGCCACCGTGTCGGAAAACGCGAGTGTCGAGAATGCGGCGGACTTCGAGGCCTCCACGGCGTAGCTCGCGATCCCGACGCTGTCCGGCACCGCCGACCAGCTCACCACGACCTGCCCGGCCGTCGTCTCATGCCCGTCCGCCGGCGCCAGAGCGACGGCCGTCTGGACGAGGGTGTCGGCGATGAACCCTCGGATCGCGGAATAGGCGCCGCCATTGCCGAGGTCATCGATCGCGCGCACGCGCCAGAAGTACGTGTCGTTGGAAACGCCCGTGATGGTGTCATCGGTTGCCGATCCGTCCACGGTGTCCGCGTAGGTGACCGGGGCGAAGGCCGTGCTCTTTGAGATCTCGAGCGCGTAACTGTCCACGCCCGCGCTGTCCGACACGGCGCTCCAGCGCAGGCGGAACTCGGTTGCGGACGTCTCGTGCCCGTCGGCCGGCAGGAGCAGGCTCACCGCCGCCACGGCCGTGTCAACCAGGAATCCCCGGGTGATTGAGAACACGCCGAGATTGCCCACGTGATCAATCACGCGGACCCGCCAGTGGTAGGTGTCATTATACAGGCCGGTGATCGTATCGGCGAGGATGGACGCCCTCACCGTGTCGGCGAAAACTGTCGTGTCGAATCCGATCTGCTTCGCAACTTCCACCACATAGGAATCGATCCCGCTCGAATCGGAGGCCACTGCAATCCAGGACAGCACGACCGCGACCGCCGTCGTTTCGTGTCCGTCGGCCGGAGCGGCAACCGTCACCTGCGACACGGCCGTGTCGATCAGCACACCACGCGCGGCCGAGTAGACGCCGCCGTTGCCGAGATCGTCAACCGCGCGGACACGCCAGAAGTACGTGTCGTTGTACAGACCCGTGAACGTGTCGGTGATGGTCACGCCGTCCACGGTATCCGCGTAGGCCATCGGCGTGAACGACGAGATCTTTGAGATCTCGAGCGCGTAACTGTCCACGCCCACGCTGTCCGAGACGGCGATCCAGCTCAGGCGGAAATTCACGGTGGATGTCTCGTGCCCGTCGGCCGGCAGCAGGAGCGCCACCTGATTTACAATCGTGTCGGTCACGAATCCGTGCGTGGTCGAGTAGGCGCCGGCGTTGCTGAGATCGTCGATGGCCCGGACACGCCAGAAGCAGGTGTCATTGTACAGCCCGGTCACGGTGTCGGACGTGAGGGCGACGTCGACGGTGTCGGTGAAGACCATGTTCGTGAAGGCGGCGTTTCGTGAAGCCTCCACGGCGTAGCTGTCGATCCCGACGCTGTCGGACACGGAGGCCCAGCGCAGAAGAATTTCGCTCGCAGTCGTTTCATGGCCGTCCGCGGGCGCCGAAAGCGTCACGACCGCAACCGCCGTGTCGACCACAAATCCGCGGGCGGCCGAATACGCGCCGTTGTTGCCGAGTCCGTCCGTCGCGCGGACGCGCCAGTAGTAGGTATCGTTGTACAGCGTGGCCAGCGTGTCGCTGGTTCGGCTGCCGGCGACGGTTTCGGCGAATGCCAGCGATGTGAAGGCCGACCCACGCGACGCCTCCACGGCGTACGTGGCGATTCCGACGCTGTCGCTCAGGGCGCTCCATGACACCACCACGCTCGTCGCGGTCGT
>Ga0156027_1081_pt3 | contig 15133 bp, 10 predicted proteins | sample RifCSPlowO2_02_FD_107681 | JGI IMG/M metagenome (GOLD analysis project Ga0156027, IMG submission 107681) | Candidatus Lindowbacteria bacterium RIFCSPLOWO2_02_FULL_62_12 | reverse complement strand
TGACCAGCCCGACGGTTCCGGCGGCGAGCGCCCAATTGATTTCTGGAATGTAAATCTGGCCTTCAGTTTCTCCGGACGTGTGGACGACGGTCACCCGGGGAAAGAATCCGAGCTGCACCGCCTGCCGGGTCAGGGAATAGGCGCCCGATATCATCGCTTGAGATGCGATAATCGTCGCAGCTGTTGCCAACACGATCAAGAGATACATCCCCCATCCGGCCGGGACCAGCGAGTAAAAGACATTCGACGCCGCGTTGGGGTGGCCCAAGAGATACGCGCCCTGACCGAAGTAATTCAGCAAGAGCGCGGGCATGACAAATCCGTACCATGCGATCCGGATCGGCCTGAGTCCGAAATGTCCCATGTCCGCGTAGAGCGCCTCGCCGCCCGTGACGACCAGAAAGACGGATCCCAGCACCCGCAGGGCCTGAAATTGATGTTCGATGAAGAACCGGATGGCATACATCGGATTGACAGCCAGAAGGATCGAAGGCTGTCGGGAAATGTGGATCACGCCGAGGATCGCCAGCGTCGAAAACCAAATCACCATGACCGGCCCGAACACCCGGCCGACGCCGGCCGTGCCCCGCCTTTGAAACCAGAAAAGCCCAAGCAGGATGCAGATCGTCAGCGGAATCACAAGCGGCTTGAGGTTCGGCGCGGCAATTTCCAGACCTTCAACGGCGCTCAAAACCGACAGGGCCGGCGTGATGATGCCGTCGCCGTAAAGGAGCGCCGCGCCGAAAATCACCAGGGACGTCACCCATTTGCCATAGCGCCCCGCTCCGCCCGCGTCGGGCGGGATCAGCGCGAGGAGAGCGAGAATTCCACCCTCTCCCCGGTTGTCCGCGCGCATGATGAAGGTCAGGTACTTGACCGCCACGACCATCGTCAGCGACCAGAACATGAGCGAGAGAATTCCAAAAAGATTTTGCGGCGTCGGCGGCACCGAATGCGCGCCGTAGACACATTCTTTCACCGCATAAAGCGGGCTTGTGCCGATGTCTCCAAAGATCACTCCAAGCACGGCCAAAACAACGGCCGTGTGCTTCAGACGCGAATCCGAAGCGGACTCCGAGGATTCCATGCCCCGTCTCCTTCCGTCCGCGCGCGGACGGACCCTGTCCGTGAACGCGCGAACGCACGATATTCTTTCGCGGGAGAAAACTTCGGAACTGTTTCCCGGCGAACGCCTGCGAGGTTAGCTGTCGGGTTAGGGCGTCCGTATCGCCCTTGTCAGATCAAGACCTGACATTCACCCCAAACACCTGGGTCCCCCGTCCCTTCCAAGCGGAAGGGTTCGGCGATTGATCGAGCGGGATTATATACCTGCGAAACGTGAAGTCAAGGAAAAACTTCGTGACCGAACGTTTTTATGCGGCTTTCAGGACCTCCGTCACTATGGCGCGGACGCAGGTTGACGCGCCGCGCAGACCGCGTCGCCTTGCTTCGCGGTCGAGTTGTCGTTTGAGACTTTTGGGCAGGCGGACTTGAAGCATTGTATCTCCCTTTTCCTCAAAATCAATTTCGACGATGTCAGACTCGTCGAAATAATCCGTCATATCATGCGCATCGAACCACTCGACAATTTCGGGGTCGGTCATTTTTGAAAAATCGGGCAATTTCTTCTTCATAGTCTCTCATCCCTTCTTGTTCTTTTTCTCTTTCGGTAAAATCTCTTTTCCTTTGGCGTCGTGGGTCTGGCCGCCTTCAGTTCAAATCCCCCACGCGTTTTCGAAAGGAAGATCGCCAAAAAGCGCCCGGCATTCGTTTTGGCAAACATCATATAAGCATTTTTGCCTCTAGTCACAATCAATCGACCCGGGTCTCGCGCCGCCTGATCTATCTCTCCGGGATTTACAAGGTGTTTCAAAATATGAATACCGGCGTTTCTTGAAATAAGTATCCTCACGCGGGGAGTATCCCGGATAATCTTTACAAAGTCAATACAACCCCCCGGTCCCGCCGGGCCGCCGACAAAAAGGGCAGTGGCGTCATTCTCGCCGGTTGACCAATTTTGTAAGTGATTGATTGTGTTATCGGCCCCGGGCGGAGTCGAACCGCCGACCTTGTCCTTAGGAGTGACCGGCACTTCCCGTTTTGAAAATCTCGGCGAGCGCCGGAAACTTTTTGTGATTCAAACTGTTAGCGCGTGTTTCGTCAACACGCGTGCGAACGCGTCTAGTGCCCGAAAGTGCCCTTTTTCGGGGGGAAAAGGGCAGTAAAGGGGCAGTGAATTCGGCGCGGAAAAAAGTTGTAAGTCAGTTTGAAATTCGAGAGGGGAAAATGGGCAAGAGGGGATGCCCGAAGGGGAGAAAGGGGTTCGCCCCTTCGGATAGGTCAGGGGCGCGTCCCTGTCACTTGAAGGGATGGTGGGCCTTTGGCTCAACCCACAAGTACAGGGTGGGCAGAACCAAGAGCGTCAGAAGCGTTGACGAAAAAATTCCACCGATGACGACGGTGGCGAGCGGACGCTGGACTTCCGCGCCGATGCCGGTGTTTAGGGCCATCGGGAGGAAACCGACGCCGGCGACGAGAGCCGTCATCAATACCGGGCGAAGACGCAATTCGGCGCCGGTTGTCACGGCTTCTTCGAGCGACTTACCGGCCTGGCGGAGTTGATTGAAAAACGTGACCAGCACCATCGCGTTCAAAATCGCAATGCCCGTCAGGGCGATGAACCCGACCGCCGCGGAAACGCTGAATGGAATGTCCCGCAGATAGAGCGAAAAGACGCCGCCGGTCATGGCGAACGGAATGCTCAAATAAATGAGAAGGGCCTGGCGCAGGCGGCCGAACTGGCTGAGAAGCGCAATAAAAATAACCACGAGCGTCAGGGGGACGATCACGCCGAGTCTGGCACGAGCGCGTTCCAGATTTTTGAACTGCCCGCCCCACGACAGCCGGTAGCCAGGAGGCATCTCGAGTTTTTTTGCCAGCGTCTCTTTCGCCTCCCGCACAAAACTTTCGATGTCCCGATCCGCCGAGAGATTGATGGCGACGGCGGCGTAACGCTCGTTGCGGTCGTGGGCGATGGTCGTCACCTGATCCCTCTCGTTGATGTCGGCCAGCGCGGACAGCGGCACCACGCCGCCTTCCGGCAGGCCTACCGGCAGCCGCGCGATCTCTTTCGGATTTTCCCGGAACTTTTCGTCAAGACGCACGACGATGGGGAACCGCCACTGCTGTTCGTAGAAACTGCCGACGCGACGGCCACCCATCGCGGTTTCGAGCAGCCAGTTGACCTGTCCGAGATCCACGCCGTATTGAGCCATGCGTTTATCGTCGGGGCGGACGTCAAGTGTCGGACTTTTTCGAAGCGCCGTGAGGGGATCAAGCTCCACCTCGGCCGCGCCGCGCACGGATTCCATCGTCTGCCTTGCCGTCTCCAGCATTTCCGTGAGCTTGTCGAGGTCGGGTCCGTAAATGCGTAGTGACACGTCGGCGCGGGTTCCTTCGAGGATTTCACCGAATCGCATTTCAATCGGCTGACTGGCCATGATCTCTTGAGAGCTCGATATTTCCTTCGTGACGGATTCCTGAATCGCCTCGAACAATTCCTCTTTACTGCGCCGACGGCCGTTTGCCTGGACCGGCCACTTTTGCTTGTCCTTGTTCAAAATCACAAACACGTCCGCCAGATGGACTCCCATCGGGTCGGTGGCCGATTCGGGCGTTCCGAGACGCGCGAAGACGTTTTCGACTTCGTCAAACCGTTTGATGACTCTCTCCGACGCCTTCTGGACTCTGACCGATTCGTCAAGGGCGATACTGCTGTCCCGAATGAAATTGACGACCAAATCACCCTCGTCGAGCGGCGGCATGAAATCGGCGCCGAGCCGCAAATAGACAAGCGCCGACCATGCGGCCAGTCCCGCGACGACGATCACGACGGGCCAGCGATAGTTCAAGGAAAATTTGAGCACGGGCCGGTAGGCCTTTTGAAACAGTCCAAAAATCAGAGGCTCTCTGTGTTCCTGCCGGGGCGCGCGAAGGGTCAGATACGCCAGAACCGGCATGAGCACGAGCGCCGCCGCGAAGGACGTGGTCAACGCAAGGAGCACCATCTCCACCATCGGGCGGAAGAGTTTTCCTTCGATGCCTTCAAGCGCGAAGATCGGAAGATACACGGCCATGACGAGGATGCGGCCAAGAGTCACGGGGGCGATAACCTCTTTCACCGCGCCAAGCACGATCTCCAGCCGTTCCCGCGATGAGACGGTCCCGTCACGGCGTTTTTCGGCGAGATGCCGGACGACATTTTCGACGATGACGACGGCCGCGTCGACGAGAAGGCCGAAATCAATGGCGCCGAGGCTCATGAGATTGGCGGAGATGCCGAAATACTTCATGCCGACGGCCGCGTACATCATCGCCAGCGGAATGGTGAGCGAGATGATGAGCGCCGCGCGGATGTTGCCGAGAATCAAGAGCAGGATGATGACGACCAGCGCAGCGCCTTCTGCGAGATTCGTGGCGACGGTATGGATCGTCGCCTCAACCAGAAACCGGCGCGAGTATAAAATTTTAACCTCAACGTCGTCGGGAAGAGGAATTTCCGAAAGGACGCGTTCGGCGTCGCGGGCGACTTGCCGCGAATTTGCGCCGATGCGCATGAGCACGGTGCCGAGCACCGTTTCCTCGCCGCCGTAGGTTGCCGCGCCCTGGCGCTGTACAAAATCTTCCCGCACCGCGGCCACTTCGCGGAGCAACACGGGCCGGCCGCGCACGTCGAGCTTGAGGGCAATCTGCCGCAGACGATCCAGATTGAGCGCGCCCGTCGTGCGCACAATCACCTGCCTGCCCTCATGCTGGATGTATCCGCCGCCGAAACTCTCGCCGACCGTCTCCAGTTTTCGGACGATATCCTCGATGGAGAGGCCCATGTCGTTGAGCCGCGCCGGATCGACGTCGATGTGAATTTCTTTTTTGAATCCGCCATTGGCGTCGACTTCGGCCACGTTCGCCACCGTCGATTTGAGATGACGGCGAATGATGAAATCCTGGACCGTGCGAAGATACAAAAGACGCGAGACCTCGTCCTTTTGCGCCAGCGGCGTTCCCGGTTTGGGCAGCACGACATACATCAGCACTTCGCCAAGGCCCGTCGTGATCGGCGCCAGTTCCGGCGAGAGTCCCTCCGGCAAACTTTCCTTGACGCTCTGCATGCGTTCCGACACCTGCTGGCGCGCCCAGTAGATATCCGTGCCGTCCTCGAAGATAACGACGACCTGCGACAGGCCATTTTTTGAGAGCGATCGAACCCCTTCGACGTTTGCGATGCCGCCCATTTCGGATTCGATGGGCGTGCTGACGGTTTTTTCGATCTGTTCGGGGTCTATCCCGCCGGTGAGAGTGTTGACGACGACCTGGACGGGCGTGATGTCGGGCACGGCGTCGATGGGAATTTGCGGCACGATCAGGAGGCTGAGCGCGGCGAGCGCGCCGAAGGCGAGGATGACCCAGAGCCGCCGGTTCAAACTTTTTTCGATGATGGAGTTGAGCATGACGGCCTCCTAAAACGACTCGATCCGCGGGAGAAATTCCGGATCGGCGGTCAGCGCGAAAATTTCCGAGGCGCTTTCGACCAGGTCGAGCTGGGCCTCAATCGCGTGCTCGACTGTTTCGGCGAATTCCTGGTCCAATTCCAAAAAGACCAGCAGTTCCACGCGGCCTTTTTCAAATTCCTCCTCGGCATCCTCAACCTGCCGGTGCATCGCCGTGAGAAGCGTCTCGGGATAACGCGCGACGATCTGCCGCGCGGCGTCGTATTCAGCGAGGCTCTGACGGAGCTCGCCTTCGACGCGCCGACGCTGAAACGCCAGCGCCGATTCCTCCGCGGATATGCGCTGTTTGGCCGCGGCGATGCCGTGACGATTGCGGTTGAAAATGGGAATAGAAAGGCCAATGCCCATGCCGCGGCTCCGCTCCGTCTCGACAGCCCGCTCGCGCTGAGTGAAGGCCGAGACGGAAAAATCGGGCATGAGTTCGATCGCGGCAAGGTCGGCCTCCTTGCGCGCGCCGGCGGCTTCGAGTCCCTGCTCCGCCAACTCAAGATTGTTCGCCTGGGATTTGGCAATCATCGCTTTTTCGTCTAGTGGCGTGCGGCCGTTGAACCATACCAGCCGGACGACGGGATACGAGTCCGTCCCAAGACGCGCCAGCAGGTTCAGTTTCTCAAACGTGGCGCGATACGCGGCCTGCGCCTCCAAGCCGAGCGTGGTGAGGTTGCGCAGACGGTTTTCGACGATCTGGCTCTCGGCCTTTTTTTGCGGCGCGGCGAAGATGCGCCCGGAGAGATAGGTTTGAATGATCTTGAAGTGTTCCTGTCGTTCGGCAAACAGCGCAGCCTTGCGGCGCGCAAGGCCGTATTCGTAGGCCAGCCGCGTCACGTCGAGCGCGACGGCCAGTTCGGTCTGCCGAAGTCTCACGCGCTCCTTGTCGGCCTCGACAAGGATGACCGCCGACCGGAGCGCCTGTTTGCCGGGATACAAAATCGGCTGGGACACGGACAGCTCGTGTACCGGCCCTTTCGACGGCGAAACTTTCTTTCGGCCTTTGGCGTATTCAATCTCCGGGTTGGGCGTCGCTTTCGCCTGTCCGGCCTCCAGGCGTTTTTGTTCCGCGCGGGCCTTGAAGGCCGCGATCTGTTCGTTTTGTTCGAGCGCGCGGCGAACGATATCCGGCAAAGAATAGGATTCCTCCGCCCGGGCCGGAACCACGGACGCGAATATCAGGCATATAAAACAGGCAAAACGCATATGTCCCTCCTTTGGACAGGAATGAATTAAAATTAAGTGATACGCTTGTTTGACTCTAAGGGATTCTCAAACCAGTTCAGGCAGGAAATTTCGGCGGGCGGAAAACTCCTTTGATGGAAAGTAAATCGGGTTGGATGCTTTCGTGGTTGGAAATAAAACTTGAAACCGTCAAGGAATTCTGAACCAACGGCGCGGAGGTCAAGCCTGTGCCGTGATTCTGGCAGAGGCACGAATGACAGCCTGCGTCCGTCGCGGATTCCATGCAATCGAGATCAACGCCATCGGCCAGGATGTCAAATGCGAACAACACCAAAAGCAATATCGCGACCTTTTTCATGCGAAGAAGAGTATAAATCAAATCAAAACAGTTGTAAACGAAGTCGTCGAGCCGCCGCGCGTGAATGTATTTGAACCCGTGCGCCTATGACCGGTCATAGACGCACTACGTCGGCGCTTCCCGCAACGCGTGGGATGGGTCGCGGGCGCGGGAGCGCTCGCGCTCCCGGCGCGCGGCAATGAGTCGGAGACCTGGTCCGGGCCGCGCTCACCCGCGACAAAACAGGGCCATCCGTGAGCGACTGGCGCTCGGACTTCCCTGTCCTCGCGATGGAGCGAGAGGCCCCTCCTCTCGCGCTCTCCACCCATATTTCCCCGCACTCGAAAAAATTCTCCGCGCGGACAGGATGTCCGCGCCCAAGCTGCCATGGAAGGCCCGACAGCTTCTGTCGCCCCCTCGGACACATCCCACGAGCGCGCCATAGGCCTGCGTCCGTGTGAGCGGAGCGAATGCGAAGCGCCGGCAACGCTTCGATTTGACGCCCTCCGATCCCAAGGCGTCAAATCGCAGCGTTGCCGCACGTAAGGACGCAGGCCGATACCGGGGCGGAGCGCGGGCGCCGTCGCCTCCGATGTCAGCGACGGCGCAGGGAGCGCGACGACCCTACCGACAGCTTCCGCGCTCGCGGGATGTGTCCGAGGGGGCGACTTCAATATGCTTTTTCTTTTATTTTTCAGCGAGCTTTGACCGGCCGGCGTTGTTTTTGAATCTCGTCCATCGCTTCGGGGTCGAAAAATATCGCCTTGCAGGATTTGCATTTCAGGTAGGTCAGTTCCTCGACGACAAATCCGTCGCCAAGTTTGCACGGGCCTGTCACATACTCCATGTGGACCTTCCCGCATTCAAAACAGGCGGCCGGCGTTTTCAATAGCTCGGCACAACGCCTATCTAAGACGCTTCGACGAGACGAGGACATAGAAATACAACTCCTTTCCGCGTTGTTCGATCTTGCCTTTAGTGTACACGCCAATACCCTCCAGCGTCAAACCGTGAATCACGTACAACTCTTCACGTTTCCCCGTCTTTGGATTCTTTGATTGTTTCGTTTGGGTGATGCCGGGCGCACCCCATATCGATTCATAAACCTCTTCCTGCAAAAGATCGTCCCTTTTCATTTCGGCCTCGGCCTTGAATGTAAAATATGCATGCCGCGCCATCACCAAGCGCTTGATCGTCGGAAATGGATCCATTGTCATTTCATTCACGCCGCCTTCTGTCCATCTCCATTCCCATGCCGCGCCACCAAACTTTCCAAATGTTCGATCACGGATCGTTGCTTCATCGGCGGGAGCGTCAAAATTTTCCGGACGCGATTCAAAACACGAGCATCCCGCAACGACACCCGCTCCTTGACCGGCTCCAATCCCAACAACCTATCCACCGACACCCGCAGAGCCTTGGCGATCTTCGGCAACAGCACCGCCGGCGGACGCTCCGACTCGCGCTCGTAGTACGTGATCATCCGCTGTGTCGTGCCGACTTTCTTCGCCAGTTCGACCTGCGTGATCCCGCAACCGCGCCGAAGATCGGCCAGTCTTCGACCGAAATCGACGCTCGCATCCAGTTTCTTTTTCATCAGCGCCAACTTTCCGACGCTGCCATTGTCCGTGTCATCACCGCCTATCATAACCCCGGTTTCCGACACCGACGGATACAAAATGGTTATTTCCGTTGACACGATATACATAAATTGTGTATTTTCTGTTCGCCTCTGTCAAGCCGCCAACCGCCGGCAAAAAGCATGGATGCGGCTTGACAGATTTCGGGAAAGGACACGGGAACATGGGAACTCGCGCGATCCGGCGAGACACAAACGGACAATACCGCGTCAACTACTACTTCCGGGACCAGCACGGCCAAAAGCGCCGGGGCCGAAAGTGGTTTCGGACTCTTCACCTCGCGGAGACGTTCTTCGCGGACCGGCTCCGTGAGTTTGAGGCCGGACAAAAGATCGGCACGCGCGAGCGCGAGACCCTCACCGTCAAACAATTCCTGGACGGCCACTATTTCCCATGGGCCACGAAGGCGCGGCGAGGATGGGAACGGGAAATGCGATTCCTCCGCCTAGTCGAACGGCGTTGGGGTTCGCGGCGGCTTTGCGACATTTCATACTTCGACATAGAAAAGTGGCGGCTGGAATTCAAGGAGACGGCCTGCGCAGCCAGCATTCGAAAATATCTTGCGTGGCTTCGCGCCATGTTCCGGTTCGCCCACACCGGCACGAAGGACGAGGACGGCCACATTGTCGGCGGCGGATTCATCGGCGACGACCCCATGAGTAAAATCAAAAGCCCGTCCGTCAAATTCCCGACCCGGCCGCCGACCATACTCGCGCCGGAAGAAATCGCGCAGATCAAACCGGACGGCACACGCGGCACCGACATCGCGCTCTTTGCGCTCTACTCCGGCATGAGGAAAGGCGAAATCCTGCGGGTTCGATATTCCGACATCGACCTCGTAGCCGGAGTTGTTCGCATCCCGATCAGCAAAAACAACGAGCCGCGAATCGTGCCGCTCACGCCGGAGCTTTCGGCAATTATCGACCGACAACCGCGCGATGGATCGGATTATGTTTTCTCGTGGAAAGGCAAGCCCATTAAAAATTGCCGCACGTCATTTCGTCTCGCGCTCAAGCGCGCCGGAATCACGCGCCGCGTCCGGCTTCACGACTTCCGCCACACGTTCGGCTCCTACCTCGCCATGAACGGCGTGGACATCGACGAGCGCATGACGCTCATGGGACACAAAACTTATGAGGCCGCGCGCATCTACACCCACTACTACACCAAAAAACTTTCCGAGACGATGACCCTACTTACGAAAGCGTACGATGGGGTCAAGCGGAAAACAAAAGGGCAGTTTAAGGGCAGTGGCGTCATTCTCGCCGGTTGACCAATTTTGTAAGTGATTGATTGTGTTATCGGCCCCGGGCGGAGTCGAACCGCCGACCTTGTCCTTAGGAGGAACCTGCTCTATCCAGCTGAGCTACGGGGCCAAGGTCAAAATTGTGCCCTTCGAGGAGGGATGTTGCAAGTCCGGGATCATCGCCCGGAGGTTATTGCTCCAACTTGCTCAATTTCTTTTCCGCGCGCCGGATGTACTCTTTGGCGAGAATGTGTTCTGGATCGGCGGCGAGGACGCGGTTCCAGTCGGCGATGGCTTCGCGGTACCGGCCGCTCGTGTAGTGGGACATGCCCGAGTAGAGATATTTTTTGTAGTCGGCGGACTTTGATTCGTTCCAGATTTTTCTCCACGCCCCGGCCTTCGATTCGGCTTCTCTCAACGACTGCCGGATGCCCGTGTTTTCCGGATCTTGCTTGCGCGCCTTTTGGTATAGATCCATCGCCTTCTGAATGCGGCCGAGGGCCAGATCGTAGCGGGATTGCAGCGCCGCCTGGTCGGCGGATTGCGCGTGCTGGGTCGCGGACGCAACCAGCCGCTCGACGGACTCGCGATCCCTGCCCCGGAGGGCCTGGCGGCATTTTTCGATAAAGTCCCGCACCGACGCGTCGTCGGGACGCAAGACAGCGACAGATTGGAATTTGGCCATGGCCGTCTTGTAGTCAGCGCTCTGAAACGCCTGGAGCGCTTCGCGGTATACCTCATCGACCTGAACGTACCGGCTCAGTTCCCGGATCAACCTTTGAATCTCCGGCTGGTCGGGCTGCAGCTCCCGCGCCGCTTCGAGGTGCTCAAGCGCCTCGCGATGGGCGCCGGCCCGATAGGATTCAATGGCCATGCCGGTCAATTCTTCCGCGCGCGCGACATCCTCGAGCCGGTCCGCCGCATTCCGGCGTTCTTCCACCACGCGGTCCATTCCGGCGGCGGCGTCCGGATTTTGCGGATCGACGAGGAGGACCGACCGGAACGCGGCCTGGGCATCGTCCCAGCGCTGCGCCTCCGCGTGCGATTGCCCCTCGGCGATCCAAAGCGGAATCTGGCTGTTGAGCGATTCTTTCACCAGACGAATCCGGCCCTGCACTTCCGGGTGGTCGGGCGCGAGCGATTCCGCGCGCGCGTAGTTTTCGAGCGCGTCCACCAGCCGGCCGGCCTGATAGTGCCCATCGCCGGCGCGCAGGTATTCCGCCAGAAGTTCCGCCGACTCCGCCCATTCGGCCTCGCGGACGGCGATATCGATCTGCTCGCGGGCTTTCTCAACGAACCGTTGAAGTTCCGGCGAGGGATCGGAACCGAATTCCGTGACAAGACTCTGCCAGGCCGCCACCGCGTCGTTGAACCGGCGCGTGTCGAAGAACTCCTGGCCCTGCCGCCCCAGACCGGCGGCGCGCCCGAGTTTCGCCTGCGCCTGCGCCTTCTCGTCAGCCTTTGATTTCAATTCGAGCGCCGGCTGGGAGGCCGGGTCGAGCGCAAGCAATTCAGAGAGCGCCTCCGCCGACTTGTCGTAGGCGCCGGCCTGGTAGAAATATTCGGCGCGCGCGAGAGACTCTCGGAGGAGCGACGACAGCCGGGCCCGGGCGTCGCTCTGGCCTTGCGCGGCGACCGGATTGAACGGATCGACCGTCAAGATCCGGTTGTAGGACAGGATCGATTCCTTGTAGGCGCCCTGTTCCGCCAGTTTGGCGGCCAGCCGGGTTTGAGATTCGATGAAGTCGACAATTTTATCCCAGTGTTTTTCAATCCGCGTTCTGGCTTCGGTGTTCTCCGGATCGAGGTCGATCGCCTTATGCCAGCGTTCAACCGCCGCGTCCACGCGGCCCTGCGTCATCTCTTCGTCTCCTTCACTGAGAAGCGCCCGCAGTGACTGGTTCTGTTGGGCGAGAATGTGGTTCAGCAGGTCATGTGCTTCGGCATGGGCCGGAAGAAGCGCCAGGCTGTGGGAGACCATCCGTTCCGCGCGCCCCCACCGCTCGTTGAGGAAATCGGCCGCGGCCGTGCGGAAATACCGTTCGGCCTCCACGCGGCGCTCGTCCGCGTCGAATCGCGCCTTCTGGAAGGCCAGAATCTGTTCGACGACCTCTCCGGCCGCCGGATGCGCGGGGACATGGGAGAGAACTTTCTGGAAATGATCGAGGGCCGCGGCCCAGTCTCCGGCGCGATATCGCGAGAGACCCTGCAAGTGCCACTCACGGACCCTGCGGTCGCGCGAAACGGTTTCGTTTCGTCTTTTCGAGCTTTCCAGATACTGCCGGGCCGGTTCGATGTCCGGGCGGAAATAGACGACCGCCGTCATGGCCTCTTCCGCTGCCTGATAATCCGCCTGCAAAAATTTGAGGCGGCCCCGCGCGAACGTGGATTCCACATACTGGGGCACGCCGGCATCCAGCCGCGTCTTCGCGTCCCGGGCCGGCGCGAACTGCGGATCGTACTCGAGGATCGACGCGAGGGCCTGGTGGGCTTCCATCCACCGGCCGGCCTCCATCTGCCGGCCGACGCTGTCCCACGGGTCCGTCACCCGGCGGCGGTATTCCTCGTTGGAGGATTCGATGTAGGACCGGGCCACGGGATTTTGCGGCTGCAATTTCATCGCGCTTTCCCATTCGCCCACCGCCTGCCGGTGTTCCTTTTCGGACTTCATGAGAAGCCCGCGCTGGATTTTGGCCGAGACGATATCGCCGTGAGACCGGCCGAATTCGTAGGACAGGCCGATCCGCTGGAAATTGTTGTCGAGATCGTCGGACGGCTCGAAGGCGTAATCGAATTTCATGTCCTGGAACCGGAAGCCGAATCCGATCGTAGGTTCGTCGCCGTCGAGACCCGCGCGAACGGCCAGCCAAGTGAGCGGCCGCCATTCGACGCCGAAGTGCATCCGTTGCGGGCCTTTCGACGGGACGTCGGCGTCCAGCGCGAGGAGGAGCCACTCGACTGGCTGAAACGCCGCGCCGAATTTGAAATTGGACGGAATGCGGTCGGATGCGCGGTCGAGCTTGATCGAGGGCTGCAGGAGATTCTGCGCGTTCAAGCCGAGGCTCAGTCGGTCGTTCAGCACGTTGGACTGCCGCGCGCGGCGGATGACCGTTTCAAAGAACGGGATCGCGTCTTTCAGCTTGCCCGCATCGTACAGCCGGACGCCCTCACGGAACCAGTCGTCGAGGGTGGACGCGCCGGTTTTCCGTTTCATGAACTCCGCAACGGCGGTCTGGCCATTGGCGGGAGACCACGATTTCAACCGGGCGTCCAGCGAGCGGTCGCGATCCGCCGTTCGCGCCAGCATCACGCGGGCCCGGGCATGGCGGGGATCGGTTTCGAGCGTCTTCTGGAAATTCTCAAACGCCTCCGTGAATTTGCCCGTCTCGAACGCGCGCGCGCCGCGTTCGAAGTAACGGTCGGCGTCCAGCCGGAGTTCCTCCTGCGCGAGGCGCAGATAGGCGCGGCTGTATTCCAGATGCGCGTGCGTGAACCGGTACAGCACGCCGGCGTCGAGGCCGACGCCGGTGCCCGAAAAGCCGCCTCCCTGATGTCGGACCAGATGGAGGCTTGAGCCGAGATAGAGTCCCTGCGTCATCTGCTTGCCGTAGCCGAACATCAGGTTCATCTTGCCGACGTCGAACGTTCCCAGATTGGTGCCGAACTCATCCCGGCGCACGAGGTCGTCGGCGCCCTCGAGGATCAGCCCGCCGCCGATCGTGCCGAACCGGCCGACCGGGTGTTTGTACGCGAGCATGTTGTAGAACGTGTTGTCAAAGAACGGCTGAGAATACTGCCCGAACATCTCTTTGCGGCGGTCGCGGTCCAGGGCGGACGGATTCCAGAACACGGCGGTCGCGTCGCTTCCCGCGGCCACAAAGGCGTTGCCCATGCCGCTGGGCCGCGCGCCGAATCCGAGGATCGTGCTGGGATCGACAACGCCGCCAGATTGGGACTTGGCGGAAACAGCAATCGGACAGAGGAGGGACAGCGCCAGGCTCGTGAGGAGACCGAAGATCTTGCGCCGGCCGTTCATTTGACCACCATGATCCGGTCGGCCGCGACTTCGGACGACCCGTCGGTGTACTCGATCACAGCGCGGACGAAGTAGACGCCGTTCAGGACCGTCTGGCCCCGGCCATTTTTTCCGTCCCACGTCCGCTTCGTCAGCGTCGCCGCGTCGCCGAAAAGGTTTCCGGCCGCATAGGCGGTCGGCCCGATTTCGCGGACGAGCTGGCCGGCGAAATCGTAGATGCGGATGGTGACGGCGCCGGCCTTCGGCATGTTCCACGCGAACTGGAATCCCTGCCAGGAACCTGACGTGCCGGTGTACGTGACGGCGGGGTTGGCCGGATTCGGGAACGACCGGAACGATTCGGTCACCGTGCCGGAGGCAAAGGCGAAGACGACCGCAAAGACGGAGAAGCTGGTCGTCGGCGCGCGAATCGTCACCGTGCTTCCGTAATCGTCGAGCTGTGCGGTCAGAATTTCCCAGACCCCGGCGTCCTCCTTGAAATGCGCCATCCTCAGCATGCTGGCGTTCAGCACCGCGCCTTTGGCCTCCAGAAACTCGGTCGGCTTGATGATGGAAATGGCCACGTCCACCGGATTGAGGAAATCGGTCTGGCCGAGCGCGATCAGCGACGCGGAATCCGCCGGGTTCAATTTCTTCAGCGAGAAGTCATACATGGATTTTCCGAGACCGGCCGGAATCGGCTGGTACTGCGGATGCGCGGAGAGAACGTTCCGCGCGGTTTGCAGAACAGGATTGGTGTCGTCCGGGACAAAGACCTGCGGCCAGACCGATTTCACCTCGGGCACAATGTCCCCGCTGTCGATCTTCATCGTGGCCTTGCCGTCCTGCGAGGCCGTGACCAGTTCGCCCTGCGACGTCTGGAGAATCTGGAAGACCGACACGAACTCCGCCTGGAGCGAATCCGGCGGCGCGTCGCGGTCCTTGATCGACGTGCTCACCCGGATCTGGAAGGATTTACCGGCCGGCCATTCGGTGTCGGCGTAGATCGCGACGATTTCGATGGTGCGACTGTCCGGCAGGCGGACGGATTTCGTCCGGCTGGTTCCGTTTTCATCGACGATGCGGACGCCGGTTTCGTCGGCCGAGCCGGAGTCGATGGGAACGTTGAAGACAATGCGAATCGGCAAAAGCGCG
>Ga0156027_1106_pt7 | contig 15180 bp, 16 predicted proteins | sample RifCSPlowO2_02_FD_107681 | JGI IMG/M metagenome (GOLD analysis project Ga0156027, IMG submission 107681) | Candidatus Lindowbacteria bacterium RIFCSPLOWO2_02_FULL_62_12 | reverse complement strand
GCCTATGGCGGGAGAGGGGGGGTATATGAGGCGCGGGTTGCGGAGGTGAATACGACTGTGGCTACTTGGCTGGTTTTGTCGATCGTCGCGATATTGCTGTTCTGGGTCTTGTATCGGCGCCGTATGGGAGCGCAGTGGGCGGAGAAGCTGCCGGGCCTTCCTGATGAGGAGCTGCTGTCGCAGTCGACGTTTGCGCTTTCGAGTTTTCTCAAGCGTCATACCGAACATCCGATGGCGCGCCGCGTGGCGCTGGAGTTGGGGCGGCGGTATTATGACCGGCTGGAGTATGGGCGGGCCGCCAAGTGTTTTGAGCAAGTTTTACAAATGGATCATGGGGCGAAGAATCCCGAATGTCATTATTTTCTTGCGCACAGTCTGCAGCGGCTCGGGTATCTGTGCGACGCCATAGACGAGTGGATGGCGTGTTACATGGACGACCCATCGGGACCGCTGGCGGCGGAGGCGTTGCGCGAGGCGCAGCGGTGGCGGGCGCATCAGATCGTGAAGGACACGGATACGTGCCCGCGGTGCGGCGGTTCGTGTTTTCTCATTGATCTTGCGTGCCCGCGGTGTCACGCGGATCTGCGGCGGACGCAGGCCGCGTGCGGGGTGTGCGGGAAGACGATGATCAAAGAGGCGCAACTGTGCATTCATTGCCTGCCAGACGACATCAAGGTGTCCGTGGCAAGCGGCACGGACTGGCCGATCGTGAAGAGCACGCATTTGGACTGGGAGGCCGAGATGATCCAAAGCCGTCTGGTTGCCGCCGACATTCCGTGCGTGCTGACGGGCGAGAAGGGCCGCGCGATTCCTCTGACCGTCGGCCATCTCGGGCAGATCGACGTGCGGGTGCACGTGTCGGATTACAAGGAAGCGAACGATCTACTCAGTATCGCCGTGGACCATGGGGACGAATCGAACGGGGAGAAGCGGGAGGACTGAGACCGCGCCCGTATCGGATTTTGCGACGAGCGTCAGGTTCTGATCGTCAGGCGATTCGCCCAGCGGGACGATCATGCGCCCGCCGCGTGCGAGCTGACGGACAAGATCCTGAGGGATGTAAGGCGGCGCCGCAGTGACGACGATGGCGTCGAAGGGCGCCTTGTCGGGCCATCCCTTGTATCCGTCGCCGGTGCGGACAAAGACATTTCGGCAACCCATTTTTTTCAGCCGTTGCCGCGCGGAGTCTGCGAGTTCCGGAATAATTTCAATCGTATAGACCTCCTTCACAAGTTTCGCGAGAACCGCAGCCTGATAGCCGGACCCGGTGCCGATCTCGAGGGTCCGGAGTCTGGCTGCTTTCCGCGGGCCGATGGCCAGTTCGGTCATGATGGCGACGATATAGGGCTGGCTGATGGTCTGCCCCTGACCGATCGGCAGGGGGTGGTTGCCGTAAGCCACGGACGAGAGGCCTTCGGGGACAAACAGATGGCGCGGCGTTTCGGCGACGACCCGGAGGACCGCCTCGTTGCGGATTCCCTCGGCGCGGAGTTCCGCGACCAGCGAGCGGCGTTGCCGTGCGAAGCGTTCGGTGTCGGTGAGGTCGTCGGAGGCGCAAGCGGGGAGGGCGAGGAGGATGAGCAGCAAGAGATAGTATCCGACTCGGCTACTGCATGGATTCCCGCTTTCGCGGGAATGACGAATGTAAAGAGACTTCTGAAACACTACACTAGGAAGTTGGCCGGTCCTCGACATAGGACGAACAGGGCAGAGGGACGGCAGGCGCGGTGGGGACGGGGGCGGCGTCGAGGAGTATCTCGAAATAGCCGTCTTCCCGGCGAAGGCCGTTGAGGGAGTATCTTGGCGTTGCGCCGGATTCGACGCCCAAGAAAAGCGCGATGCCGGCCGTCAGCGCTTCGAGTTCAACCAGGAGCAGGAATCGGTCGTCCTCGGAATGGAGTCCGAGCCTTCCGGCGGCATCGGGCAGAGAGAGATCGAGGACCTGCCGGGCGGGCATACCGACGATGAGGCGTTTCAGTTCCGATCCGATGCCGACCGGTTTACCGCAGGAATATTTGGCGAAGGTGCAGTCGAGGATGCGGTCGTCGTCGGAGATTTTGATTTTCAGTAACGCCGTCTGATCGGGGCATGGCATGGCGGTAATAGAGTGACAAATTCGAACGGTGAAAACAAGGTCAACCCGTGAAGGCCGGTCGAGAATGGACCCCCCACCCAGCCTCCCCCACAAGGGGGGAGGAGGAACTCAGAAAGGAAGAGTCGTCTACAGGCGTCCGAGGGAGCGCATGAAGTCGAGGAGGGCGCGGTCTGGGGCGTCGGCGCCCAAGAGCGCGCCGATGGAGGCGACCGCCTGGGCGCCGGCGTCGAGGCAGGAGCGGGCGTTCTGTGGGGTGATGCCGCCGATTGCGACGACGGGCGTGGCGCAGGCGGCGCAAACTTCGGTGAGGGCCTTGAGACCGAGCGGCGGGCGTTCCAACGTCTTGGAGAGCGTGGAGAAAATCGGGCCGAACACGATGCAATTGGCTCCCGCGTCGTGCGCGGCGAGCGCGCTGTCGAGCGAATGGCAGGATGCGCTGATGACGGCCGCGTCGCCCAGCTCGCGCCGCGCCGCCGCGATGTCGGAGCCTTCGGGCAGATGGAGGTTCCAGCCGAATTCTTTGGCGGCGTCGATACGGGAATTGACGAATATGCGCACGGGCATCTGTTGGGAGAGTTGTCGGAAATCCGCCGCAAGTTTTTGGAAGTGAGGAGCGGCGAGGCCCTTATCGCGTATCTGGACCGCGCGCAGTCCGGCGGTGATCAGTTCGGACATCACTTCAACAAGTTCGCGGCCCTTCGTGGCGCGCCGATCGGTGACGCAGAGGAGGCGAAACCCCAGTTTCAAGCGCGGGTTACTTGCCGGCGGCGAAAGCGGAACTGAAATTGGCGAGGTATTGAGAAGCGATTTGCGCGTCGCGGATGATGAGGAGGTTTTCGTCGTTTTCGCCGTTGGCCGCACCCGTCCAGTTGTAAGACCCGGTGACGACGACCGATCCGTCGGCGACGAGGTATTTGGAGTGATTGAGCGCGGAGAATCCGTCTTTTTTGACCTCGAGTCCGGCGGACTGCAGGTCATCGAACTGGCTGGCGGCGCCGTTGGCCTGCCACGCGTCAAAGACACCGCGGACCTGGACGCCGCGCTCTTTTGCCGCCTGGAGCGCATCGGCGACGTCGGGGTCGGTGAAGGTAAAGATCGAGAAATCGATCGATTGCCGCGCGCCGTCGATGGCCTTGATGAGCTGGTCCTTCGTCTGGTCGCTTGGCGTGAAATAGACTTCGACCTGCACCTGCCTCGCCTCGCCGCCCTCGGTGGTCACGTAGGGCGAAACTTTGGCGACGGTCGACGACCCGATGCCCGGGACGCGGTCCAAGTCCTGGACGGACTGAAAGGGCCCGTTGGTTTCACGAAACGAGACGATTTTCTGCGCCATGGATGACCCGATGCCGGGGAGTCCGGCGAGTTCCTGCGCCGACGCCGTATTGATGTTCAGGCCCCCACCGCCGCCCATCTCGACCGTAAACTCGTGTTGCGTGTTGTCCTGTTTGCCTCCATCGAAGTTACCGGAGAACATTTCGTTGAATTCGGTGGCGTAAGCCGCCGCCATATCGGGGTCACGAAAGATGACCGTGTTGTTGGCGTCGCTCGTGAGCTGAGTCGTCGTAAAATTGGTGGACCCCGTGAGAACCGTTTTATCGTCAACGACGACGAATTTGTTGTGCATGAGCGACCCGCTGCGTGTCCCATCGGAGACGATCTGCACGCCGGCGGCTGTCAGCGCATCGAGGACCGCCTGGTTGTCGGGGTCCGAAAAATACTTTTCCTCGATGACGACCTTGACATTTCCGGCGCCGAGCCGATTGGCGGCCTCGACCAGCGCATCGACGACGTCCTGCGATTCGATCGTGTAAGCCGCGATCAGGATTTCGGACTTGGCCGATCGGATCACGTCGACCGTGGCGTTGGTGACGCCGGAAGAGGATTTGGCCGGGTCGGTGAAAAACACGCCTTCGGGCGGCGGCGCGGCCTCCGTGTCACCGCCTGCGGCCTCGGGATTCTGCACGGCGACGTCGAGCGACCCGTTGAGGACGTGTTTCGTGCCATCGGGCGCATAAACGGTCATCTGCCGGTTGACCGTTGTCAGTCCCAGCGAGGAGAATGTGCGTGTAAACGTCACTTCGCTGACGGGGTTGCCCTGCGGGTCATAGGCGCGCGCGACAAACTGTTCCGTCGAGTTGAGGTCGACCGTGGTGGGTCCTTCGATGACCACCGCGTAGCCTCCCTGGTAGACCGCGGGGCAGATTGCGGGAGAGGCCAAGAGGAAGAGCCAAGCGGTGAGGAAGAAGAAACGTTTGTTCATATCAAGCAATTAATATATATTTGTACTTGATAATGTCAAGTAAAAGAACTGCGGGAAGGCCGCTGATTTTGCGGAGGGTTCTTGTGAACCTTTTCCTGGTTGCCGTTTTTCTTTTTGCGCTGACCGGTGCGATCTACTGGCTGACGTCGGGCGAGCCGGAGAAGGAGATGGGGCGGACGCGCCTTCTGAAGGAATTGAAGGAGGAGCAGCAGTCCGGCCAAGCGGGACCGGCGGCCGGGTTTGAAGTGACGCCGCTGGTCGACGGCGAGTATGCCGTCCGATTGCAGGAGGATCTGGCGCAAGCCCGTCGGAGCATCGAGGTACTGATGTTCGAGATCAAGATGGGGAAACTGGCGGACAATCCCGCGAACCGGCTGGTGGCGGGCCTGATCGACGCGCGGCGCCGGGGCGTGTCGGTGCGGGTGAGGATGGAGCAATCGAATCTGGACAAGGCCCTGACGCGGTCGAACCGGAAGACCGCGGACGCGCTGAAGGCCAACGACATTTTCGCGGAGTTCGACCTTCCGGACGTTGAGACGCACGCGAAGGTCGTCCTGATCGATGACCGGATCCTCTACGTCGGCAATCACAACTGGTCGGAGTCGGCGCTCGAGACGAACAAGGAGATCAGTCTTCGGATCTCGGCGCCCATTCCGGTGAGCACGATGCGGAGATACTTCGAGCGGTTTGACCGGAGCCTGCAGAAAGCGCGGATGGGATCGGTGAGCGGGTGAGAAGACATGTGGCGCTCCTAGTTTGCGGTTTGGCGATCGCGTCCAGCGGACTGTGTGCGCAGGATGTGACGGACGTTGTGTTTCTTTCGAACGAAGAGTATCTGCCGGTGCTGTTGGAGTCGATCGGGGACGCGCGGTCGAGCATCCGGGTCGAGATGTATTTGATCCGGCCCGGCCCGTCTGAAGGCCATCCGGTGACCAAGATTTTGGCGGCGCTGACCGCCGCCCGGAAGCGCGGAGTGCGGGTCGAGGTACTGTTGGACCGGCATTTCGCGTCAGACAACGAGAAGGCGGCGGAGCGGCTGCGGTCGAGCGGGATTGAGGATGTGCGTTGGGAGTCCGAGGAAGTGACCAACCACACAAAGGCGGTGGTCATAGACGAGGAGACGCTGATCGTTGGCAGCCAGAACTGGACGCTGGCCGCGCTGGCCGCGTCGACCGAATCGGCCGTCGTGGTCCGGAGCCGCGCGGTGGTGGAGGAATTGAGGCAGAGAGAGAAAGAACGCCGAGGTGTCGCATCGGAGGGAGCGAGATAATGGCATCGAAGCTGTCTGGAATTTATGTTCTGGCCGTTCTCATGACCGCCGTCTGGCCTCTTGCCGCGGCCCGCGCCGATTTCGCGCACGAGTACAACAACGGCGTTTTTTTTTACAAGCGCGCCGAATATGAGCTGGCGGCGCAGACGTTTGCAAAGATCGTGGCGCTCTACCCGCGAGACCCGCAACTCGACGCCGCCCTGTACTGGGCCGGGCAGTCGCACGATCAGACGGGTGAGTTTTCGAAAGCCCTCGATTTTTACAAGCGGGTGCCGGCCGAATTTCCGGCATCGACCTACCGACACGATGCGTTGTACGCGGCCGGCGTCACGTCATCGCATCTGTTTGCGTACGACGACGCAGCCGGATATTTTTCCAAAGTCATCGACGATCCGTCCGCGGAACCCAAGACCGTGCTGAACAGCCGAGTGCGCCTGTGCGAGACATTTCTGAAGAGCGGAGACGACCGGCGGGCGGAAACGTTGTTGCGGGCGCTACTCGCACAGCCGGGCCTTGGCGGGGAGCGTCGGCAGGTTGCGGAGTTCCGTCTTCGGCAACTGCTGATCCGCGCCGGCCGTCCGTCCGAGGCGCAGACGATGCTGGCGCGCATGTCCAAGAATCCGGACCTTGTGCAGGCGGAGGAATCGATGCGTCGAGGAGATGCGGCGTTTGCGGAGGGCCGATACGGGGAGAGCCGCGCGTCGTATGATCAGGTCCATCGCCGCCGAAGCAGCGTCCCGCCGGAATTTCGCGCGCAGGCGATGTACAACAGCGCGCGGTCCTCCATGGCGCTGGGCGACGCGGACCGGGCGTTGCCGCTTCTCCGGCAGGTTTACGACGAGCGGGACGCACTGCCGGACGCTCGGGGCGGCGCGGCGCTGCAGCTCGCGTATCTGTACCGTGTTCAGGGCCGTACCGGCGACGCGGAGGCGCTTGCGTCGGCCGGTGAGCGACTTGCCGAGGGCGCGAGTCTTCCGCGCCTCAAGGAGGATCTCCAGTTTTTCCGAGCGGAATCGGCGTACCAAGGCAACCGGTACGAAGAGGCGGCGAGGCGACTGGCGAAGATGGATGAATCGAGTTATCGCGTGAACCTGCTTCAAGGCCGCAGCCTGCTGGGATCGGGCCAGACGGAGGAGGGCACGCGGCTGCTCGAGCAGGCCGCGAACCAGGCGCCGACCGAAGAGGCGCGAAACGAAAGTTTTTATGAACTCGCCCGGCATTATTTTGAAGCGAAGCGATATTCCGAAACGCTGACGCATCTAGATCGTATCCAGCGCCCGTCGGATGCGATGGTGTCGCGGATTCTGCCGATGCGCGCGCGGTGCCAGTATGAGCTGGGCCGTTTTGGCGACGCGGCGCGGTCCTTTTCGGACATGTCGAAGGCGTCGTCCGACGCGCAGCAGGCGAAAGAGTACAGATACTGGAGCGTTTTATCGGACTTCAAAGAGCGGAACTTTTCGTGGGCGGAGAAACTGATGACGCAACTGGAGTCGGTGGGCGGCGTACCAGGGGCGGATGACGCTGACCCGGCCGCATTTCTCGAGGCGGCGATGCAACTGGATCGGGCGATCGATTTTGCGGCGCCGGGCGAAGAGGAAGCGCTGGGCCGGCAGCTTGACGAGCGCCTGTCGCAGTATCCCCACCCGCGGCTGTACCTGTTCACGATGGATCGCCTGTATGCGAAGGGTCAGTATGGCGTTCTGCCGCGGTACGCGAAGGACGTTGTGCGTCGAGTTTCGAAGGATGACGAGATTTACGGCCGCGCAGTTTTTTATGAATTGAAATCGCACGAGCAGACGGGGAACCATGCGGGCAGCGCCCGCGCGCTGAAGCGACTGGATGAGTGGACGGCTTCGGGGGGCCGACTGCCTGCGAACATGGACGAAGAACTCGAGTATCTGTGGGCTGTGGTGGCAGCGGCCTCGGGAGATACCGCAACCGCCCGGTCAGCTTACGAAACCTATCTGAGTCGTCATCCATCCGGGGCTTACTCGAATCGCGCTTTGCATCAGCTCGGCTTGCTTCACACGGAGGCGCGCCGGCCGAAGGAAGCGGATCTTATGGGAACCTTGAGCGATGCCAGAGGCCCGAAAACCGAACCTGCGCGCCTGTATGATCTGGGCCGGGCGAACGTGGCGGCCGGAAAGACGCAGGAGGGATTGCCGCACTTGCGCAGCGTGATCGAGCATCCCGAGTCGCCGGCGGATCTGCGGGACAGCGCCGCCGATGCGCTGATTTCGACGCTGAACCGGCTGCAGCAGTATTCGACGCTGGAGTCGGACTATCGCCGGCTGTCGGGCCGCATCCGGGGCCGTGCGATCCATTCGCGCGCGAAGCATGCGCTGGGCCTGTGGCATTTTCGGTCCGGCCGGTTTCCGGAGGCGCACGCGTATCTTGCGGGCGTGCAGGATCCGCCGGGATCGGACGCCGTCGTCGAAGCGGCGACGCGCACCGCGGACTGCGACTACCTTGGGCAACGATACGAAGAGGCGCTGTCGGGCTACACACGCGTCGTCAGGCAGTATCCGCAGTCCCGGTGGGCGCAGGAGAGCTACTATGCGGCGCAGCTTTGCAAGATCAAGCTGGGCCAGACTGCGGACGCGCTGGGCGGGTACGAGCGGTTCCTGGAGCAGCATCCGGATGCGCCGCAGGCGCCGACCGTGGCGTTCGAAGCCGCGAAGCTGTACGTTCAGGCGGAGGACCTGGATGCGGCTGAGCGGATGCTGAATTATTTTGAGAAGAAAGGGCCCGCGAACCTGATGGAGGAGGCGGTCCGGATGCGGATCGCGATGGCGAAGCGCCGCGGCCAGCATGACCGGATCGTGAGCCTATCCCGGTCGCACCGAGAGGCGTACGGATTCAATCTGGAGGTTGCGCAGGATGCGGCGGTGTCGGCGACGCTGGCGGAAATCCCGTATGACGCGTTCGGGATCGGCGCGCGGACGGAGATTGCGGCCGTTCACAAGATTTTCGAAGATGCATACGTCGGCGCGGCGGGCGGGGGGGACCGTCCGAAGAGTTTTTCGCTGGACGAGCGTTTTTATGATCGAGGGAGCAAGGGAGTCGACGAAGAGCACACGCTGAATTGCAGTTTAAAGCGCATCCTCTTCACGCCGACCCGCGTGATACTGTTCATCGAGGCCCGCGCGGTGGGGTTTCTCACGGACGCGTCCAAGGTCCGGATCAAACACGTTTCGTGTTCGGGCGAAAATCTGAGGGAGATGCCCGGCGCGTTCATCACGGGCGCGCAGCTCGGGGAGGAATTCCTGCTGCGGCACAACCAGACCCGACCCGTGGTCTTGTCGATTCCGAGGTCCTACTGGTCGAACGAGGTGAAGATCAACATTGACATCCAGTTCGCGAAACGCGAGATTCTCCTGTACTGCGCGCTCAAGGGGATGAAGGACGGGTAGACCGGCCTCCTCAACTGCATCGAAGCCATCTCAATAATCCCTGACACGCGGGTCCTGTCGACGTGTCGCCGTCCGCTTCCGCTCCTCGCCCTTCGGGCTGCGGGGCGGTTCGGGCGTCGACACGTCGCCACCCGCCCGTCCTTCAGGCGGGAGGGGATTTTTGAGATGGCTTCTGCCTTTCTCTGAAATTCACCCAAACCATCAGAATCAGAAAACCACCTGCGAGGGCCCAGATCATCGGATGGCGCGCGGCCCGCGCGATCCGCGCGGCGGCCGTGACGGGCTGCGCCGCTGTTTTCGCCTCATCGCGGAGTCGCCGGTCGAAGGACTCGGAGATGCCGCCCTCGCCCCGGACCGCCGCTTGAAGGGCCGCGCGCGCCTGATCGGGCGGCAGGCCGGCGGCGCGGTCCGCGGCGCGGTCGAGATCGGCCCATGATTTTTCGAGGAGGCGGAGAACCGTTTCCTCATCGATGTCCGCCGCATATTTAGAGAGCGCGATTTCGTCTTCGGCGAAAATCTCGTGCGCGTACCGGCGCGCGTCGAAGGGATGGCCGGCGAAGGCCGAAGGCGCCAGAAAGACGAAGGACAAGACGGTGAGCAATGCCAGGCGAACTGCTGGAAAAAATGACCCCCCACCCAGCCTCCCCCACAAGGGGGGAGGGGTTGAATTAATTCGCGTGGACGACGCCCTCGATGGGGCTGGACGCGGACGCATACAATTTTCGCGGGATGCGGCCGGCCCGGTGGGCGAGTCGGCCGGCTTCGATTGCCATTCGCATGGCGGCGGCCATGGCGACCGGATCTTTGGCGCCGGCGATGGCGGTGTTCATGAGGACGCCGTCGCACCCGAGTTCCATGGCGACGGCGGCGTCGGATGCGGTGCCGACGCCGGCGTCGACGATGACCGGGACGGCGGCCTGTTCGAGGATAATCTGCAGGTTAAAAGGATTTCTGATCCCGAGCCCTGATCCGATGGGCGCGGCGAGCGGCATCACGGCGGCGCACCCGATGTCCTGGAGTTTCCGGCACACGACCGGGTCGTCGATGGAGTAGGGGAGGACGGTGAATCCTTCCTTGACCAAGACCCGGGCCGCTTCGAGCGTGGCCTCATTATTCGGGAACAGCGTTTTCTCGTCCCCGATGACTTCGAGTTTGACCATCGAAGTATTGAGGGCCTCGCGCGCCAACTGGCAGGTGAGGATCGCGTCCTTGGCGGTGAAACAACCGGCGGTGTTCGGAAGGATCGCGTATCGGCGGCGGTCGATGTGGTTCAGAAAAGATTTGCCGGACGTGTCCTTGAGGTCGACGCGCCGTATGGCGACCGTGACGATCTCGGTCCCTGCGGCCTCGAGCGCCTGAACCATGACCTCATTGGAGGGATACTTGCCTGTTCCGAGGATCAGCCGTGACTTGAAGGTCCTCTCCCCGATTTTCAACGGTTCCTCTTCCATGATGCGGGACAATACCATTTCGGGCGCTGGGGCGCCACCGCCGACGGCGTGTATGATTTCGACGGTGTCGCCCTCCCTGATCCGGGCGCGCGCATGATCGGCGCGGGCGACGACTGTTTCGTTGACCGCGACCGCGACACCTTCCGGCGGCAATTTCAATTCATCGAGCAACTCGGCGATGGTGGCGCCGTCTGCGACCGTATGGTCCTTTCCGTTGAGGCGGATGCGGGCGGCGCTCACAGCAGGATTTTCAGACTGAGGACGGCGGCGAGCGTCATGAAGGCGCGCCGAATCCAGACGTTGCCGAGTCTCGTGCCGTAGCGAGCGCCCAGATAGGAGCCGATCCCCATGCTGACAAAGAGGTTGGCTGCGGACGGCCAGTGAATGAGGTTGGCGCGATAATATAATATGGAGGAGACGATGGCCTGCATACCGATGGCGACTTTGCGGGTGCCGGCGCTTTGCAGAAACGTCTGGCCGAACAGAATGACGAGCAGATACGTGAGAAACGTCCCAAGCCCCGCGCCGTACACGCTGCCGTACGCGCCCAGCACGACGGCGAGCGGCAGGCCCACGGCCCAGCGGACCGCCCCGCGCTTCGGCGGGGCCGCGACGCCGATTTCTTTTTGCAAGGCCGTAAAGATCAGAAGAAGCACGCTGACCGCCGCGATGAAGCCTTTCAGCGCCGCCTCGGAGATCGACAGGAGGATCATCGTGCCGAAGATCGCGCCGACTCCGCAGGCCAGACCGAGGGCCCACGAGAGGGAATGGCGGATGAGGCCCTGTTGCTGGAAGGCGACCCAGCCGGTAATGGCGAGCCCGAACACGCCGATCCGGTTCGTCGCCACGGCCGTGTGGGCCGGGACCTGGAGGAGGATCAGGACCGGGACCGTGAGCAGTGTTCCGCCGCCGATCAGCGTGCTGAAAGATGCGGCGGTGAGGCCCGTCACAAACAGGATGAGATGGTCGGCGGGCGTCATTCGGAAGGATGCGCGACGCTTTTAAGTGTGGTGCAACGACTGGGCGAGGTGCTGGCTGGTGCTGGCGAGCCGTTTGGCGAGGAGTTTGGCAAGTTCGATTCCCATCCTTGGATTTTCGGAGAGGCTTTTCTGAAAGACGTCCGCCGGGACCGCCATGATGAGCGAATCGGTGAGCGCCGTCACGGTGGCGGTGCGCGGCAAGCCGAGGAGGAACGACATTTCGCCGACGAACTGGTCTTCCTCGGAAATCTCCGCGATTTTTTCGCCGCCCTTGTCCACGACAAACCGTCCGAGGGCGATATAATAAATGTGAGTGGACGTTTCGCCCTCCTTAAAAATCTCGTCGCCGGCCTGGACTTCCTTCAAGTATTCCTCGCGGACGATGTCGTCGATAAACGTGACGAGCCTGCGCCGGACTGCGGGCGGCGGGTCGGAGAGGCGCGCATCGCAAAAGACCGCGCCTTCCGTGTCCTCGCTCGATACAATTTCCGCGTCAAATTCCATCAGCGTGCGGTCCTCGCCCAGCCGGACCTGCACGCGGACGCGGCTACGAGGCGCGAACGGTTCCGGCGACTCGAAGGTCAGGTCCTCGGCGGACAGGCGGACGATGGTGATGGAGAGGTTTTTCGGAGAAAGGAGAACTGCCGGCAGTTCCCCGGTGGTTTCCTTGGCCATGAGAGCGTTTTATCCTGAACGAAATCGTGTTGTCAACGAAGGCCGGGCGACTCCTGTAAATCATCGAGCGCATTTTCGTAGGCCGCCCGTGTCACACTTTTTTTGCGAGCCGTTTGGCGATACGTTCCATCGCGATGGAGCGGTCGAATTTATCGAGGATGACGTTGATGAGCGTGAAGGACCGGCGGTTGGCCAGCGCCGCTTTGAGGGCGTGATCGAACGCGCCCTCCGTTTTGACTTTGAAGCCTCTCCCTCCCGGAATGATCTCCGGCAGGCGGTGGTAGGCCCATTCGGTGATGTCGTTGTACGGTCCGTCGTGAATCTGGCGTTCGGTCGCGTATCCGTGGTTGTTCAGGACGATGACGATCGGCGAAAGGCCGAGCCGCTGGATGGTGGAGAGTTCCATGCCGGTCATCTGAAACGCGCCGTCTCCGACGAGGACGAGCGGCCGAAGATGCGGATTGGCAAGCTGCGCGCCGAGCGCGGCCGGCACGGCGAATCCCATGGACGTGTAATAGGCCGGCGACAAAAACTCGGTGCGGCGGTGGATCACGAGGTCCGACGCGCCGAAGAGCGCGTCTCCGATGTCGGCGATCACGACCATGTCGTCCTTCAGGAAGGCGTTCAGCCGCTGAAAACAGCGGTTGACCGTGATGGGCGCCTCGGGCCGGATTCGATACTCGTTCATGCCTTCGGTAGGATTCGGGTGGCCGTGCTGCGGGCGGCGGTGGAGCGGCGCGCGGAGGAGCGCGAGGAGGAATTCGCGGAACTGCACATTCTCGAATGCGTGGTGGCGGATCGCGATTTTCTCCGATGTCGCCTCGATGCAGACGCCGCGGTCGAGTTTGGCGGTGAAGATCCCGAGGTTGATGTCGGTGAGGACCGTCCCGAGCATGATGACGCAGTCGGAGGATTCGACGAAGAGCCGGACCTCCTCGCGGCCCATGGCGCCTTCGTAGATGCCGATGTAGTTGGGATTTTTTTCGCTGATGACCGATTTCCCGAGCAGCGTGGCCGCGACGGGGATGCGGGTCTTGTCGGCCAGCCGGACGAGGAGGGGCTGGAGGCCGAACCGGTGGAGCTCGACATCGGCGAGGATTACGGGCCGTTTGGCGCCGTTGATCATGCGGACCGCCTCCGAGACCGCCTCTTTCAATGAATCGGGATCGCTCCGTTCCCGCCGGATCTCGAGCCGGCCGGGCGCCGGGATGGGCACATCGATCATGTCCCGAGGAATTTCGATGTAGACCGGGCGTTTATGCCGTGTGGCCGAGTCCAGAACGCGGTCGATCTCAGCGCCGGCCGTGCGGGGATCGTCGAGCACGGCCGAGTCGATCGTGAGTTTGTCAAAAACCTCCTTCTGGGTGTTGAAATCGCGGACCTTGTGATGGAGGAGGGGATTGTGGACGCGCTCTTTCATGCCGGGCGACCCCGAGACCACAATGACCGGCGATTTTTCCGCAAATGCGCCGGCCACGGGGTTGGACACGTTGAATCCGCCGACGCAGTAGGTGACGCAGACCGCGCCGATGCCGCGGACGCGCGCGTAGGCATCGGCGGCGAAGCCGGCGGAATCCTCGCGGGTCGTGACGACCGTCCGGATCGGGCTGTGTTCGAGCAGGTCATAGAACTTGAGAATGTAGTCGCCCGGAATGCCGAACATGTGCCCGACGTCATGCTGGACCAGCCGGTGGATGAGATATTGTCCGATCGATATCCTTTTTTTCATTCCCATCCTCTCTTTACATGGATTACGCCCTTATTTACATTATACCGCATGCAACCCGTCGAGGAAATGCTGAAAAACATCCGGGGCTTCATCAAGGCGAAAGGCTATTTTCTGACCGGTCCCCGCTACGATGTCGCGAAGGCGCTGGCGGAGACGCCCACACATCTTGACGCCGATGAGATCCATCAGCTCTTGGGCAAGGTGCGAATCGACGCGTCGACGGTGTACCGTGTCCTGAACCTTTTTTGCAAGCTGCGGATCTGCCGAAAAATTGTGGTGGACAACGGTCCCGCGCAGTATGAACTGTCCGAGCGATTCATGGTGCACCACCACCACCTGATCTGCAAGCATTGCGGGAAGGTGATCAACTTCGACGAATTCGATCTTCTCGAATCGGAGCTGTCGAAGCTCGAGAAGCTCTTTCGGCGAAAGTACAAATTCGTCGTGGCGGACCACAAGCTGGAATTCGAAGGCGTGTGCATGACGTGCGGTCCGGTGAGCCGGAACAAACCAAGCCTCTAATTCAGATCGATGTCCTTTGGAACCTCCTGCGGACGGTCCTCCAGCGGCAGAAAGGGAATGACGAGCATTCCGGGGATGGATACGATCAGGATCATCACGAAGAACTGTTCATAGCCCAGCGCCTGCTGAAGCTTGCCGCTGATGATGCCCGGCCCCATCATGCCGAGGGCCATGAGACCCGTTGAAATCGCGTAGTGCGCCGTCTGGTATGCGCCGCGGCTCGTGTACATGAGAAAGACCATGAATGCCGTGAATCCAAGCCCATATCCGAATTGTTCGATCGCGACGACCGAATAGACCGCCGTGAGCGTCGGCTCGGCGGCTTTGGCCAGATAGATGTATCCAACGTCCGGCGCGTTGAGTGCGAGTGCCATGGGCCAGATGCAGCGTCGAAGCCCGAACCTGGAAATCAGCCAGCCGCCGAGCAGCCCGCCGAGGACCAGGCTCAGGATGCCGACGGTCCCATAGGCGTACCCGACGGTTGCGGTTTCGAGGCCGAGCCCGCCGGCGGTCCGAGGGTCCTTCATGAACGGCACGAGCATTTTCACCACCATGGCCTCGGCGAGGCGGTAGAGGAGGATAAACATCACGATCGCGACGATCCTCGGCCGCTGGAAGTAACTTTTGAACACGTCGAGAAACGGCGGCGTGCGGCTTTCCTCTCGCCGGCCGCGCACATCGGTGACGGGCCGGGGCAGATACAGGAAATGAACGATCGCCAGGAGGAGGAAGATTCCGGCGACCGTCCAGAAAATGACCGACCAGGCCTGCGGGACGTTTCCGGC
>Ga0156027_1131_pt4 | contig 15641 bp, 18 predicted proteins | sample RifCSPlowO2_02_FD_107681 | JGI IMG/M metagenome (GOLD analysis project Ga0156027, IMG submission 107681) | Candidatus Lindowbacteria bacterium RIFCSPLOWO2_02_FULL_62_12 | reverse complement strand
ACCACGCGGCTGCGTCTGCCTCAAAGAGACCGTCCAGATTCGCATCCATCGGCGCGCCGGCCAGAAGCCGCATGCCTTCGATGAACGAAACGCCGTCCCCGCCTGACTGCCGTTCCACGCGTTTCCAATGTTCCAGCGCGTCTTTGAGTTTCGTCCGGTCCACCTCGACCCAGCGGCCCTTGAGGAAGACGAGTCCGTCACTGCCGGCAAGCAATTTTTTCCATTCCTCCTCCGTCAGAGTCTCGCCTTCGATGGTCAATCCCACTTTGAAATCGAGCATGGACTTCGCGCTGAAATGGGCCCGGCCGGCATCCCCGATGGAAACGCCCACGCGCACGCGCGGCGGCCGCTTCGTCCACCAATCGGGCATGCGTACGAGCAGGCCGCTCTCCTCGAGCAGGGGCGCGTCCTTCAAGAATCGATAGGCCTCGGCGGGCGACCAGCGAAGCGGGTGAAAAATTTCGCCGGAATCGACAAGCGCCTTGACCCATGCCGATCGCTCGGCGGCGCGCTGGACGGGAGTCAGGAGATTGACCATCGCGCCGCAGTTTTTTGCGCCTGCGTATTCCTCGAGCGCGCGGCCGAGTGGCAGGTATTCCACGCGGCGGCCGTCGATGAGGCGCGGGGCGTAGGTGGCGAGGAAGGCGAATGGGCATTCGGCGTCGCGCTTGTTTTCGGCAAGATGGAAAGAGACCCGCCCCACGCGATGCCAGAGGGGGCTTCGGGCGCGAAGCCACGCCGACAGGCCGCCGCTGGTGGCCGCGATCTCTGCGCGCGCGTGGGTGTCCATCTCCACCCAGAGCCGCTCCAGTGTCTCGGTCCGGAGATACTCCCCGCCGCGCATGGGCGGCGCGTCGAGAGCCAGAGCCTTCAGGTCTTCGCGCGGCGGCGGGATCGCCGCGCGCAGATTTTCGGATCGGCCAGCGCCGGCCGGCTCCGGAATGTGGCAGAGGCCGGTCAGGTATCGTTCGCCGAACCGCCGCCAATAAGAAAGGTCCGCCGGCAACCCCGCGTCATGCCGGATCAGCGTCTCCGACGACCCAAGTGCCGATGTCTCTGACATCGGCCGGATCGTCGCCAGATGCAGAAGCCCTTCTGACGGGCTTCTCTCAAACGCCTTTCGAATCGATTGGCCGAGGGCATCGGGCAATCCGGCGGCGTCCTTCGCCGCACCCTCTCTCCCGGCAATCGCCAGTTTTCCCGACGGCATGATCGCAATCCCGATCATGGCGCGCACTATCTCATGCGGGAGGGTTCGCGATCAATCCGTTTGTAATCTTACGCGGCCATCAGACGTATTGGGAAAATGTTCCTTTCAGACCGTAAGCGGTGAAGGGCAACCCCCTTTGCGGTAAGGTCTCAATAAGACCTTTGGTCAAACCGGCGCACAACACGCCGTATTACTGGGGAATTGCAAAAAAAGTTCTAATCGGCGGCGGGGTCCGTAAGTTGTTAAGTTTGGACGGTGGGGTTCGATGGCGGCATATCAGGTGGAACAACTTACGGTCTGAGCTGACAACCAGGCAGGAGATCATCTTGGCGGCGTCAATCTTTCGTACTGAAGTCTCACCCTCTTAACATCCGCAAGATCAATGTTGATTTTCCCCCGAGTTTTTCAATGTCATAGTACAGGGTCATCCCGCTCGGGGTTGTGATTTCAAAGCACTTCCCATTCGGGATGCCATTTATTTCCCCGGCACGCAAACGATAAATCAACAAATCGACTTCCTGTAATCTCCCCGTTTCAATATCCCGGCAGTCCTCCCGGAATTCCGGGTTGATCAGAATGTCAAACCGCAATCCCAACCGAGCGCCTCCATTCGTCGTAACTCAACATATCCTTGCGGCTGCGGGTTCGGCGAGCTTCGATATGCCTTTGCAATTCCAAGTCCCGCAACATCCGCTGACTGGCTTCAATCGATTCAAACTCCAGCCCCGACATCATGACGACCACCCCATTTTCACGGTGGCGAATAAACACCCGTTCACCCCGCGCCGCCGCGCCCACCAGTTTGGTGAATTTCTCCCTTGCATCCGAGGCGTTTAGAACCTCTTTCTGCTTGGACATTGTTCCCGTCACCTCCTTTCTTGTTCAAGTATATTACATCACAAGTATATTACATCAAGTGTACAATATCAATTTTGCAGGAGTGACCGTGTGCCGTGCACACGCCTTTCCCGCCTTTCCGAAGACTTCTGCGCGACCCACCGGCCGCGGGCATGAACGAGGAAATGATCCAGTCGCTGGTCGGCAAACCGGCCCGGATCGAATCGGACACCGAGAGCGGTGACGTGACGTGGAAGTGGGGCCGGGTGCGGAATTGGAGCGACACTGTCGTTCAGCACTGTCGTTCAGCACAGACCGTAAGTTGTTAAGTTTTGAAGCAACCAGAGATAACAAGAGGGCGGCGAAGGCCGAAAGAAAGGAGGTCGAGGCGGCTCCACCGCCCGGCTGAAATCAAAAACGGTTTCATTATATGCCGCCGCCGGCCCCTTGCATGTCCAGAATCCTGCCTGAAACAAATTTGAAAGTATGTAAGGCGTATTACAGAACGGCAACTGAAGATGTGCGATAAGTGAGCCATCACAGATGAGGAAAGGAGACCGCATTGAACTTGTTGGAACTGTTTTTCGTCCCGAATTGCCTTTCCTGTCCGGACACGGACGACCTCTGGGACAAACTTCAACTCGTGAGGAGGGATCGCTGGCATCTGCGGATGGTCCGGCGGAACATGAGGCAATGGCGGGATCGAGCCGCCCGGGCGCGGGTGTTCGCATCGCCGAGTTTCGTGTTGAACGGCAAGGTCATCTTTATCGGCGTTCCCACACTTGAGAAAATGACTCAAAAGATCGGCGCGGCTGTGAACGGAACGGCGCGCGCATGACCTCTGTCCGCACAAAACTTCTCGTTCACATCACGCTTGCCATTTTCTTTGTGGAAGCGGTCCTTCTCGCATTCTCCATCATGGCCAGAAAACGCCGGCTTCTGGCGGCCGAAACGGAAACCATCCAGATGAATGGATTGAGCTGAAAGTGAAAGACAACGGCATGGGGATGGCCCCGGAAATTCAGGAGCGCATTTTCGAGGCGTTCTACACCACAAAACCGTTGGATAAGGGAACGGGGCTGGGGCTTTCTCTGGTCCGGCAGATTGTCGAGGATCTGGGCGGAGAGATTCGAGTTTTTTCCGAGCCGGGAAACGGAAGCGAGTTCTCGGTTCTGTTTAAGAAGGCTGAAATACAGGCCGTCCATACATGAGGAGTTAAGATACGACGGATTTTGCCGAACACGCCTGCGGAGGTTGAGGGGACATCGCGAAAGGATTCAGCGACCGCCTCACCTCCCATGAAACCCAAGAAACCCACTTCGTCCGTCATGCGAACGAATTCGACCCTTTCAACCTATGAGCAACTGTTGTCGCCCTTCGGCAAGAACCATCTGTTCATCGCGGCGCTGCCGGTGCTGGCGGCGTTTGTCGCGCTGTTCATGCTCCGGGAATTCGACACCTTCTGCGCGTTTGGCCGCCGGCCGGCCAAGAGAGATGAGGGCTGACGCGGGCAGCCCGTCAATCCTCTCATAAAGTGTCGAGAAGGGATCGAACCTCCCCGGTCATCTATTTACTTCACAGGACATTTCGACATGTCGCCGCCGCACTTGCCGCAACATTCGTCCGCCGACTTGCCGCAACAGGAACCGTCTTTGGCGTGGGTGTACGCAACACCGCCGCCGACCAACAGGGCGACCGCTACCAGCGCGAGCAAAATCTTCTTTTTCATCTCCGTGCCTCCTTCCCTTCCGTCATGGCCTCGCCTCCAACTGCGACACCTGATATCCGGTTGCGTTGATCGCCTCTTCGATCCGCGGGCGACCCACCCTGGCCGGATCGAACCGGACCGTCACGCGGCCGGCCTTTGAGTTGGCGTCGACGTACAAAACTCCGGGCAGTTTCTGAAGCTGGGTTTTCAGCGCCACCTCGCACGTGAAGCACACCATCCCGTCAACCCCAATCACAGCGACCTCGCCGGCCGGCTGAGTCTGGGTCGCGCCCGATCCCGCGCGCATGTGATGGGTCCAGACGTTCAACACCAGAAAAAACGCCAACACCGCGCTTGCGCCCATGAGCACCCCGCGGGTCTTGCGCGGCGTCGACAGATCGCAGCCTGTTTCACATGCGGTTTTTGATTCTTTGCGATGCCGCATCCATCCGGCGGTCAACATCACAGCGGCAATCGCCAGCCACACCCAATGATACTTGCCGAAAAACGCCGCCAGTCCCACTCCGCCCAGCCCCAGCATGACCGCCACCAGCGGTCCGACACAACAGACCGACGCAAAAACAGACGACAGAATGCCCAGCCGCGACGATTTCATGATGTCGTCACGCCCTTCGCTTTGCGCAACCAATCGAGCGCCGCTCGAACCACCTGCCCGACATTTCCGAGACAACACGTTCCCTGCGGGTTCCTGGTCTCGCAGGCGCAGAGGCCCGCTTTCACCTTCTGTTTGATGTCCTCCAGCACCGTGCTCTTGCCCGTCCCCGCAATTTCCGCCGCAATCGACCGCCGCGTATGGTTGAAACAGTAGCAGGCCGGAACGTCCGGCCCGGCGTCTTTTTGAAAGACCGGCGACCGAATTTCGCCCGTACGTACAGCAGTGCCGTCGCCATTGAAATACACAACCTCGCAATCCGCCGACGCGCAGAAAAAGAAACCGCTCGGCGATCCCCGTTTCTCGATGAGACCCGGATTCGCCAGAGCATGGACTGTCTCCCGCCCCACCCGTTTTCCGTTCTTGCCGCACAGAAAACAGGAAAGTTTATTGTCACCCGATGCGGCTGTTTTCGATTCGCCGGGGTCGGGCATATCCTGCGGCGAAGGACAACATCCTCCTGTCATTTTGAGGAATTTCATACCGGCCGGCCACCCAGGGTGTCGAGGCTCCGCAGCACGGGGCATGGGTCGGTCTTGCGGCGGCATCGGCAATCGCGGATCAGGCGCTCCAGCGTCCCCCGGAGGGCGTTGAGGGTCGAAATCTTGTCCTCAACCTGCCGCAGTTTCTCTCCGGCTTTTTTCAGGACCTCGTCGCAATTGGAATTTGACACGCGGAGTTTGAGGAGGGCGGACATTTCCGCCAGCGTAAACCCGAGGGTCTGCGCGTTTTTGATGAACCGGAGTTTCCTCACCGCCTCCGGCGTGTAGAGCCGGTATCCGGATTCCATGCGCTCCGCCGGGATGAGAATCCCGCGCCGCTCGTAATACCGCACGGTCTGGATGTTGACCCCGGCCTCTTTGGCCACCTCGCCGATCTTGAGAAACCGCCGCTCTTGTCGGTTCATGCCGGGAGCATACACCCTATACTATGGTATAGAGTCAAGCGTTTTCTTCATTTTTTTTGTCGAACGATGATAAATGGGAGGACGTATGGAGAAGCTGACGAGCGTGGCCGTCATTGTCCCGGCGCTGAATGAGGAGCTGTCGCTGGGGTCCGTCCTGGAGGATATCCGGGCGGTGTTGGTGTCGCGTGTGATCGTCGCGGACAATGGGAGCGTGGATCGCACCGCGGATGTGGCGCGCGCGGCCGGTGCGGAGGTGGTGTCCGCGCCGCGGCGGGGATACGGGTCGGCGTGTTTGGCGGGAGTGGCGGCGCTGAAGGACGAATCGATGGTTGTCTTCATCGACGCCGACGGTTCCTCCGATCCCGCCGAGATGCCGGCGCTGATCGCGCCCATTGAGCGAGGCGATGCGGATTTCGTGATCGGCTCGCGCAAACTCGGCCGGGTCGAACCCGGCGCGATGTCCCTTCCGGCGCGTGTCGGGAACCGGCTGGCGCCTTTTTTGATTCACGTCATCTGGGGATTTCGGTATACCGACCTCGGGCCGTTTCGCGCCATCCGCGTCGATGCCCTGCGGCGGCTCGGCATGCAGGATCCCGACTACGGCTGGACGGTCGAGATGCAGATCAAGGCCGTTCGGCACGGACTGAAAATCGTGGAAGTGCCCGTGACGTGGCGAAACCGGCGCGGCGGCGCGTCCAAGATCAGCCGGACGGTTCGCGGCGTCGTGGGGGCGTCGTGCAAAATCATCTGGACGATTCTAAACTACGCCATCGACGACCGCCGCGCCGGAGACGAAGCGCGACATGGACGAGGCCTATGAGAACCGGCACCTCGACGAGCGGGCCGATGACGGCGGCGAAGGCGGCGCCGGAATTGATTCCGAACACGGCAATGGCGACCGCAATGGCCAATTCGAAATTGTTGCTGGCGGCTGTAAAGGAAAGGGTCGCAGTTTTCGCGTAGTCGGCGCCCGCCAACTTGCACATCCAGAAACTGACCAGAAACATCGAGACAAAATAGATCACGAGCGGAACGGCGACGCGAAGCGCGTCCATCGGAAGTTGAACGATCAGATTGCCTTTCAGGCTGAACATCACCATGATCGTGAAGAGCAGAGCGATGAGCGTAATCGGGCTGATCCTGGGAATGAAACGGGCGTGATACCATTCCTTCCCCCTCGCCCGGATCAGAACGAATCGCGTCAGGATTCCGGCCATGAACGGAATCCCGAGGTAAATGAACACGCTTTCGGCAATTTGTCCGATGCGAACGTCCACAACGCTGCCTGACAGGCCGAACAGCGGCGGCAAGACGGCGATGAAGAACCACGCATAGAGGCTGTAGAAGATTACCTGGAAGATGCTGTTGAACGCCACCAGACCCGCGCAGTATTCAGTGTTCCCGCCGGCCAATTCGTTCCAGACAATGACCATCGCGATGCAGCGCGCCAATCCGATCATGATCAGTCCGGTCATGTACTCGGGACGATCGCGCAGAAAGACGACGGCGAGCAGGAACATCAGGATGGGACCCACGATCCAGTTCTGAACGAGAGAAAGGCCGAGAACCTTTTTGTTTCGGAAAACGTCGCCCAGTTCCTCGTATCGCACTTTGGCCAGCGCCGGATACATCATGAGGATGAGGCCAAATGCGATGGGAATATTTGTTGTACCCGCCTGAAAGCTGTTCATAAACATCTCCGCACCGGGGAAGAAACGCCCGATTGCGATTCCCATGCCGACCGCGAGAAAAATCCAAAGGGTCAGGAAACGATCCAGAAACGAAAGCCGGCCGACGACGGTCTGTGAGTTCCCTCTTCGGCCGCTTTCGAGGTTCACCATGCATTCGGGCATTGTCTCCACAAACGCGCGGATTTCGTCCCGGACCCGGCGGTAATGACCCAGCGCATCTTCATCGCTCCGGGCGTCCTTTGCCAGTTTCGGAGGATCGTCGAACCCTCGATGGACGACCTTCGCTTGTCGAGGAAAGACCGGGCAAGTCTCGTGGGCGTGTGCGCAGACCGTCACGACATAATCGAATTCGATTCTCGCCAGTTCATTCAGCGTCTTGGATGTGTGGCCGCTGATATCGATGCCCGCTTCGGCCATCACCCGGACGGCGTTTGGATTCAACCCGTGCCTCTCGACGCCCGCCGAATAGGCTTCGATTTCGCTTGATTTGAGCGCCTTGACCCACCCTTCCGCCATCTGGCTGCGGCAGGAGTTGCCCGTGCACAAAAAAAGCACCCTGAGTTTGTCCGTCATCCGTTCATCCCTTTTTTGTCGGACAGCGCGCCCCGGAAAGGCGTTTGAGGTCGCGCTTGATGCCCGGATGACGCCCGAGGCATTCGCGCAGACATCGTTGCATGAATTTCACCAGCAACCCTTGAGGCCGGACCAAACGGTAGTGCATCCAGGTGCCCTCACGCCGGCACTCGACGAACCCGGCCGACTTCAGGATGCCCAAATGTCTGGATATCTTGAAATCGGCCTCCCCCAAAGCCCCGGCCAGAGCGCACACGCAGGTCTCCCCGTGGGCGGCCAGAAGGGCCGCCAGCCGCAAGCGCGTCGGTTCTCCAAGACTCCTGAGGAGACCGGCCTCGTCTTTCATGCCCAACTGCTATATGCATATCTGCGCATATATGCATATAATAGCCGACGGCAGGCGAGGCTGTCAAGTCACAATATGATATTCTGCGGTGAGCGCTTCGATGGAATGGAGGAATTGAAAAACGTGCGGAAACATTTGCCGGCCCGGACGCCCACGTCACGCGGGTCGTGAAACGGATGCTGTTGTTTCTCGGATGTTCGATGCTTTCCGTCTATGCGCTCATGGCCTGGACGGCCGCCGGAATCGGCGAACGCTCGGCCGCCGTGTTGCGGTCCATCCTTCCGCACTTCCTTCATCCGACCATCGGCCGGTGGGAGAACGGCTTCGCCCGATTTTACGACCTACCCAACAGCGCTGTTCCCATCGGAACTTTTCTTGCCTTGCTCGCCGCCGCCTTCGTCCTCTACGTCGCCGCGGTCCATGTCATCGCACCCTCCGTCAAGCGGCGCATCCGGCGCCGCTCCGGGTACGACGACATCCCTGTCGTCGTCAAATCGCGGGATCGATCCGATTCCCTGAAACTCATCCTCGTCTTCGGTGTCGCGTTCCGGCTCGTCCTGTTTCCGACGCCGCTCATCCTCGAGAACGACCTCTATCGCTATCTCTGGGAGGGCAAAGTCGCGGCGGCCGGGATCAGCCCCTACGCCCATGCGCCCCGCGAGGCTCTCTGCGATCCGTGTGAAACGGATGTAGGACTTCGATTGTCCGGTCTGCGATCCGAGTCGTCACAAAGCGAAGCCGTCTTCGGACGCATCGGCCGAAAAGATGTTCCGGCCGTCTACCCGCCGGTTTCGATGGGGTTTTTCTCGCTGGTGGCCGCGATCCGGCCCGATTCGGAATTGGCGATGAAAGGCTTGATATTCGGATTTGACGTCGCCACGATGATTCTGCTGGCTGTGATTTTGAAGGCGATGAACCGTCCGCCCGGCGCGGTCCTCATCTACGCCTGGTCGCCGCTCGTCATCAAGGAATTCGCCAACAGCGGCCATCTCGACGCCATCGGTATATTTTTCCTGATGCTTGCGTTTTGGTTCTGGATTCGACGGAGTCGGTTCGGCGTGATCGCCGGCTGGACGGGCTCGATCCTGTCCAAATATTTCGCCGTGGTGCTGGCGCCCATCTTCTGGCGGCGAATCGGGGTTACCGGCCTGATTGCGGCTGGAATCGTATCGGTGTTGTCATTCGTCCCGTTTCTTCTGATGGACACGGGCGGCATGGCGGGAATTTCCAACACGTTTTCAGGGTTCGTGACCTTCGGGCGGGAATGGAAATTCAACGCGGGTCTCTTTCGGATCATCGAGTTTGTCGTCGGAACACCAACGGCCAAATTCATCGTCACCGCGGTGATTCTCGGTCTGATGGCGCTTCTTGCGCGAAACAGATTCGACAGCCCCCGCCGTGCGGCCCAAGCCGTCCTCATCCTGCTCTTTGCGTCGCTCGCGCTCTCCCCGATCGTCAATCCCTGGTATGTGACATGGATCGTGCCTTTCCTCTGTCTGACGATTTCTCCCGCCATGTTGGCGCTCACGGCGCTGGTCAACGTCTCATACACCGGCTTCATCGACAGCCGGGAAATCCTCTGCCTGACAGCTCTCGAATGGGGTATCGTCTTACTGTTGGTGATCCGCGAAATTCGCCGATGGAGATATTTATTCGGCCCATGATGAAAGCCGAGGTGTTGAGATGACATCCCCAAGAATTGCCGGTTCGCTGCTCATCGTATTTTGTGCCGGATTCGGTCAATCGGCGTTCGCAAAGGACGTGGATACCTCAACGGCGATTTCCATGTCCTCCAAACCGTCCACGCGCAAACCCCCTGCGAAATACAACCGCCTCATCCACGAAAAAAGCCCGTATCTTTTGCAGCACGCGCACAATCCCATCTGGTGGTATTCGTGGGGCGACGAGGCGCTTGCGGCGGCCAAACGAGAAAACAAACCGATCTTTCTCTCCATCGGCTATTCCACCTGCTACTGGTGCCATTTCATGGAGAAGGATTCCTTTGAAAAAGAGGACGTGGCGGCGGTTCTCAACGAGCATTTCATCTCGATCAAGGTCGACCGCGAGGAGCGGCCGGACGTGGACAACATCTACATGACGGCGCTCGTGTCGATGACGGGAAGCGGCGGCTGGCCGATGTCGATGTTTTTGACGCCGGAAGGCCAACCCTTTTTCGGCGCGAGCACCATTCAGCACGACCGATTCATCGGGATTCTTGGACAAATCGCGGCGGTGTGGAAGAACGAGTCGGCGAAAATCCGTGAAAGCGGCGAGCGGGTCACCTCGGCGCTGCGGCAATATCTGAATCCCGCGGGCGGCCGGGTCAGCGTCTCCGACGCCCCAAGTGCCGCGAGCCCTGCGAGCGCCCGGCGGGACATCGGCGAGGAGGCTTTGATCTCATTTTACAACACGGCCGAAAGCCAGTTCGACAAAACGTATGGCGGCTTCGGCGGCGGAAACAAATTTCCGAGGCCACACGTGTTCATGGCCCTGCTTCGCTACCACCGGCGCGCCGGCGATCCACAAGCCCTCAAAATTGTGGCCGAAACCTTGAAGGCCATGGCGCGGGGCGGCATCCATGATGTTCTGGTCGGCGGATTTCACCGTTACAGCGTGGACGGCAAATGGGAGGTGCCCCATTTTGAGAAAATGCTCTACGACAACGCCGGACTCATCGTCGCGTATCTGGAGGCGTACCAGGTAACGAGGGACCCGGAGTTCGCGCGGATCGCCCGAAAGACGATGGACTGGGTACTGGCCGAGATGACGCATCCCGCCGGCGGTTTCTACAGCGCGCAAGACGCCGGCGATTTCGGCGAGGAGGGCGACTACTACGCGTGGCGGTACGACGAGGCGCAGCAGATCCTTACGCCGGAGGAATTCGAGCATGTCCGGAAATTTTTCCGCCTGACTCCCGAAGGCAACTTCGACCACAACCGCAACGTCATCCACGTTCCGGCCGACGTTTCCTTTCCGGGCCCGGCCGCCGATACGCTCTACGCCGCCGCTCATGGCAAACTCCTGGCCATCCGCGCGAAACGCGAACGCCCCAGGCTCGATGACAAGGTGCTGGTGGACTGGAACGGACTCATGATTGCGGCGATGGCCCGCGGGTATCAGGTGCTGGGTGATGAGAAGTATCTGCGCGCTGCGCAAAGGGCGGCCGGATTCATCCGTAAGAACGTGACAAAAAAAGACGGCAGGCTCCATCGTCGCTGGCGGGAGGGTGAGGCGTCCAACCGGGCGGTCGTGAACGACTACGCGTTTTTGATCCACGGCCTGATTGAACTGTACCAATCCGATTTCGATCCGCGTTGGTTTGAATGGGCGATTCAGTTGCAGGAACTCCAGGACAAGGATTTTTGGGACGAACAAAACGGCGGGTACTTTTTTGACGACGCCAAAGACGCGACGCTCTTGTCCCGCTCTAAAGAATACGACGACATGGCGATGCCGTCGGGGAATTCCATTGCGGCGTTGAACCTCCTCCGCCTGGCCGATTTCACCTATGACGACAAATATAAAAAACGCGCCGATGACGTCATTCGTTCGGCGGCCGGTCAGGTCGCCAGGTCTCCTTTCGCGTATGCCCAGACGCTGGTCGCTCTGGATTACGCGCTCGATCGGTCCAAGGAAATCGCCATTGCCGGAAAACTCGACGATGCGCGAACCCGGAAAATCGTCCGCGCCTTGCGTTCAAAGTTCCTGCCCAACAAAGTCGTCGCCGTTTCGGACGGCCGGAAACCCGCCGCCACGCTTATTTTGCTCGACGGCAAAACGCCGACCCGGGGCGATCCGACGGCCTATGTCTGCGAGGAGGGGGTCTGCCAACTGCCGACGACGGACGCCGCAACGGTCCTCAAACAGGCCGAGACGCATGTGCCGATCAAAAAATAAATGTAAGGCCCATTACAGACGGATCGGGGTCTGACATGATTGAGTTGGCGATTACAAAGGCTCAATATTGAGCCTTGAAGAAAGAGATTCAGAGGAGGTCCAACCATGTTTTACGGCAGAGGTTTTACGGCGGACAGGGAAGTCCTGTCCCCAACGCTACAGTCTCAGAAAATTCCAGGAGGGAATTTTCTTCATTACGCGTTGGGGGCGGTTTTGATGGCGTTCGCCCTCATGCTGTTTGGCGGGCGTATCGCCATGGCGGGGGAACACCCCACGGAGCACCCGAGCGAGCATCCGGCGGCCGGCAAGGCGAAGGCGGAGCATCCGGAACATCCGGCCAAGACGGACAAGGCGGGCAAGGCGGAAAAGTCCGTCGGTCTCAGCAAGGAGGATATGGCGGAGGCCATCTCCGGGTATGTTTCCAAGGACGCGGATTTGAAGGGCGGATATTTTCTGGTGTTTGACAAGGAGTCGGGGCAGCCGCTGGCGCTTACGCTGGAGAAAGTCCACAAGGACCGGCTGTCGAGAGTGGCCAAAGATGTGTATTTCGCCTGCGCCGATTTCCGGACGCACGACGGCAAGAAGGTCTACGATCTCGATGTGTTCATGCACGGGCCGGACAAGAAGCACCTGAAGGTCACGGAAATTTCCGTTCACAAGGAGGACGGCGACGCGCGATACGGCTGGGTGGAGAAGGATGGCGTCTGGTCGAAGAGTCCGATCGAGGGAAAGAAGGCGCCGGAGATGAAGGACTGGAAGGGAAGCGATCACGAGGGCGGATCCTCCGGTGAGCATCCGAAGGAACATCCGAGCGAGCAACCGAAGGGCAAATAGGGTGGATTGATTTTGAGCAGGAGAAAATTGGCATGGGGCGCCGTTGCCGGACTTGTGTTTTTGTCCGGCATGGCGCTCTGGCCCGCTTTTCAGCGCGCATCGCTTCGGCCTGAGGAGAATTCCACGCGTGAGGTGCGATTTCGATATCGGGTGACGATTCCCTCCGTCCCATCCTCCGCGCGGCGCGTGATGGTTTGGGCGCCCATGCCGTTTACGGACACGTATCAAACACTGAACGGCTTTGAGGTCAGGGGCCCGGCAACCTATACCATCGCGGAAGAACCCGAATACGGAAACCGCTTTCTGGTGTTCGATCTTTCTCCCGCCGCAACATCCAAGCGGGACTCGATATTGGTGGAGATCGACTATCGAGTGAGCCGGCGCAGGTACAGGGTGGTTTCAGGGACGAATGCGCACCCTCCGAACGCGAACACGGATAAATTCCTCCGGCCGTCGGGGCTGATTCCCATCGACGGCCGGATTGCCGCCGAGGCGGCGACGGTGGCCGGTCGATTCGATGATCCGATGCGGCAGGCGCGGGCGCTGTATGATCACATCGTTGAGAGCGTGCTGTACGACAAGAGCGGCCATGGTTGGGGAAAAGGCGACGCGGTTTACGCGTGTGATTTCCGAAAAGGCAACTGCACCGATTTCCATTCTCTGTTCATCGGCGAGTCGCGGGCGCTCGGGATTCCCGCCCGGTTCGTGATGGGATTTCCGTTGCCGGCGCGTCAGAAGAACGGTTCGATTCCGGGCTATCACTGCTGGGCCGAATTTTTTGTCGAGCCGTACGGCTGGGTTCCGATTGACGCCTCGGAAGCGCAGAAGGACCGGTCGCGTCAGGAGGAACTATTTGGCGGCCTGGATGCCAACCGGATCGGATTCACCATCGGCCGGGACATTCGCCTGCCGGGCGCCTCGTCGGGTCCGCTCAACTACGTCATCTACCCGCACGTCGAAATCGACGGCCAGGCCTATTCGAATGTCCGCGCCGAATTCGAGTTTTCGGACGCAAATTAATCTTTTCGATTTCGTAATGCCGCTTACGGCGTTGGAATGCAATCTGCGGTAACCTTCAAGTAGGATGGCAGACGACGAAATGGGTTCGAGGAGGACTGTCATGAACAATCATCGATATGCCGGATGGATACTTGGAATGCTCATCCTGACCGCCGGCGTGCCGACAGCATTCGCCGTGGAAAATCTCCATTCCCCGTGGACAGGTCTTCTTCAAAAATACGTTTCTCAAAACGGGCTTGTCGCTTATTCGTCATGGAAGAAGAACGATACAGACGTTCGGAAACTCGAACGCTATCTGCAGGCAATGTCGCCCGTGAATGCGGATTCCTTGTCCCGGCCGCAGGCGCTTGCGTATTACCTGAACCTTTACAACGCCTCGATGGTCAAGCTGGTGCTGGATCATCATCCGATCCCGAGCGTGAAAAAGATCGGAGGCTTTGGCGGGCCGTGGAAGGTTCAATTTATCGAAACGCCGAAAGGTCTGATCTCCCTGAATGACATTGAACACGGCATCCTTCGGAAAAAATTCAAGGAGCCGCGCATTCATTTCGCGCTGGTCTGCGCTTCGACCAGTTGTCCGTCGCTTCGACTGGAGGCCTACGAGGGCCATCGAATCGACACGCAATTGGCGGACCAGGAGAAAACTTTTCTGATGGACACCGCCAAAAATCGATGGCGGATTGCCGCGTCCGGACTTCTGTCCAAAGAGGACCGGCTCGAGTTGGAGCTTTCCTCCATATTCAAATGGTTCGGCGAGGATTTCGGAGGCGAAGCAGGCGTGGTTCGGCGCGTCAGGCCCTTTCTGGATCCAGCCGGGCGCGCGCTCCTGGATCAATCCCGATATGACGTTGATTATCTTGACTACGATTGGTCACTAAACGAAAAGTGAGGCAGGCCATGAACGAAGAAACAGTCCTTCACGCAATGCCATACATCAAGGAAATCGTTGATGACACCGTATTTCTTCTCGCGCCGTCCGTTCCAAACTGGATTGCCACAGATGAGCGCGGCGCGAAGATTCTCTCATTCGTGGATGGTCGCCGCACGGCTGGCCGGATCACGGATCGTTATTGCCGTGATATGAGCATCGACCGAACGCGCGGGTGGCTCCATGTCCACACATTTCTCAAGGACGCGCTTCGCCATCAATTTGTCTCCCCGAATCCCGTCACGCCGCAGGTCTACAAAGGCCGCGCCGCATATCTCGAACCCACGGCGCTTCGGGAACTCTGGATTCACACGAACAATTCCTGCAACCTGGCCTGCACGCACTGTCTTGTTCGCTCCGGCCCGAACGGTGACGCGGGGCCTGAAACGCGGAAGATTCTGAAATGGATTGACGAGGGTCTCGCGCTCGGTGTCGAGCGATTTTATTTCACCGGCGGCGAGCCGATGGCGCGGAAGGATTTCTGGGAACTGGTCGAATATGTGACCTCGCTGGCCGAGATGGCAGTGCTGACCAACGGAACGCTTATTTCAGGCGAGCGGCTGGAGCGCCTCCGCCAGTGCGATCCGAACCTTTTGAAACTCCAGATCAGCCTCGACGGTTCGACCCCGGAAACCAATGATCCGATCCGAGGCCCCGGAAGTTTTCGCCGCGCGGTGGAGGGAATCCGAAATGCGGTCTCCGCCGGATTTTACCCAACGCTGACAACGGTTGTGACGCGCCAAAACGTGGATGATCTGTCCGGCATCGTACGGCTTGCGGCTGACCTGCGCCTCACAGCCGTTCATTTCATGTGGATGCATCTCAAAGGCCGGGCGGCCGAAAATAATCAGATGGCGGCCGGCATTCTGGAAATGATTGAAGCGGTGGAAAAAGCCCGCCGGACCGCCGCTGAACTTGGCGTCTATGTGGACAACATCGAAGCCGCAAAGACACGGATGGGCGGGCCCGCCGGGCTTAAAATGGATCTTTCCAACGCCGCCTGGGAAAGCCTCTGCA
>Ga0156027_1093_pt4 | contig 16941 bp, 10 predicted proteins | sample RifCSPlowO2_02_FD_107681 | JGI IMG/M metagenome (GOLD analysis project Ga0156027, IMG submission 107681) | Candidatus Lindowbacteria bacterium RIFCSPLOWO2_02_FULL_62_12 | reverse complement strand
ACAGCGGCGCCGGGCAGGTCGCGCTCGTGTCGCCCGCCACGAACTCGTCGACATCGGATTCCACGCCGACGCTCACGTGGGCCGCGCTGTCCGACAGCGTCGGGATCGATTCGTACGTGATCGAGGTGTCGCTCAGCGCTTCGTTTGCCTCCTTCGTGTTCACGGACACGGTAGACGGAACGCTGATAAGCGACACTCCGACAGCGCTGGCCGAATCTACGTATTACTGGCGCGTCCGGGCGATCGACCAGCTCGGGCAGGCCGGCCAGAATTCCGATTCCTTCATCTTCCGGATTGACACGGGCATCTCGCTGACCCTGACCAATCCGCCGGCCAATCACGACACCAACGCGGCCACCCTCCGGTTTGAATGGGACGCCGACGCCGACACCTTCACGTGGCAGCTTTCCAAGTCCTCGACGTTCGCGACGATTTCCGACAGCGTCGTCGACACGCGCGTGACCAGCCTTGTCCGCACGTTGCCCGAGCCTGACACTTTCTACTGGCGCGTCATCGCCCGCGACACCGCCTCGAATTACGACACCGCCACCGGACGCCGGCTGATCCTGGACACGGCGGTCGAGCAGGTGACCGTGACCGCGCCGGCGGACGGCCACGAAACGACGAACGTGAGCGTGACGGTGAGCTGGACGGCGATCGGCGCCGACAGCGTCGGGATCGACAGCTACGTGGTGGAGGCATCGAAGTCGGTTGGATTCGCCGAGGTCGTGTTTGTGGATACAACGGATATGACGAATACGACAGATACGGTCACAGGCCTGTACAACGACACATACTTCTGGCGCGCGCGCGCGGTGGACAATGTTGGAAACGTGGGTGCGAATTCCACGGCACGCGGCTTCGTGGTCGACACGGCCGTGGGGCAAGTGAGCCTGGCGAGTCCGGCGGACGCGCACGAGACGACCAACGCGAGCGTGGGGGTGACGTGGAGCGCGGTGTCGGATTCGGTGGGGATCGACAGCTACGCGGTGGAGGCGTCGAAGGGCACGGCGTTTGCCGCAGTCGTGTTTGCGGATACGACCGATGGGACGAATACGGCAGATACGATCACCGGTCTGTACAACGACACATACTTCTGGCGCGTCCGCGCGGTCGACGATCTCGGAAACATCGGCGCGAACTCGGCCGCCCGCGGGTTCGTGGTCGACACGTCGATCGCGCAGGTGAGCGTGTCGAGTCCGGCGGACGCGCACGAGACGACCAACGCGAGCGTGGTGGTGACGTGGAGCGCGGTGTCGGATTCGGTGGGGATCGACAGCTACGCGGTGGAGGCGTCGAAGAGCTCGGCGTTCGCCTCGGTCGTGTTTGCGGATACGCCCGATGGGACGAATACGACAGATACGATCACGGGGCTGTACAATGACACGTACTACTGGCGCGTCCGCGCGATCGACGATGTGGGAAATGCGGGAGCGAATTCCACAGCGCGCGGCTTCGTGGTCGACACGGCCGTGGACCAGGTGGGTGCGGCCAGCCCGGCGGATGGCCACGAGACGACGAACGCGAGCGTGGTGGTGAGCTGGAGTGCGATAGGCGCGGACACGGTGGGGATCGATTCGTACGTGGTCGAGGCCGCGAAGAGCGCCGCGTTTGCGAGCGTGCTCTTTGCCGACAGCGTGGACGCGGGCCTGACGAGCGACACGATCACGGGCCTGTACAACGACACATACTTCTGGCGCGTCCGTGCGGTCGACGATCTGGGCAACGTCGGCGCCAACTCGACGGCCCGCGGGTTCGTGGTCGACACCGCGATCGCGCATGTAAGCGCGGCCGCGCCGGCGGATGGGCACGAGACGAACGCGACCCCCGTGCGTGTGTCGTGGTCCACCGCGAGCGACAGTGTTGGGATTGATTCGTATGCGGTGGAGGCGTCGAAGAGCACGGCGTTTGCCGCGGTCGTGTTTGTGGATACGACAGATGGGACGAATACGACAGATACGATCACCGGACTGTACAACGACACATACTATTGGCGCGTGCGCGCCATCGACGATCTCGGCAACAGCGGCGCCTTCTCGACCGGCCGGGGATTCCTCATCGATACGGCGATCGGACAGGTCGTTCTTGCGACGCCGGCGAGCTACACGATGACGACCGACTCGACGCCCGCCCTGACGTGGACCGCGCTGACCGACAGTGCCGGCATCGATTCGTATGTGGTGGAAGTGTCGGCCAGCCCGGCGTTCGCGGCGCTGTCGTTCGCCGACACCGTCGACGGTACGAAGGCCGCCGACACGACAGCCGTGCTTGCCGATTCCACCTATTACTGGCGCGTGCGCGCGATCGATGCGGTCGGAAACGTCGGCGCCAATTCCGAATCGTCCGTCCTGCGCGTCGATACCGGCGTGAGCGTGTCGCTGAGCAGTCCGGCGGACGGCCACGAAACGAACAGCGCGACTGTGACGTTTGCCTGGTCGTCCGCCGATGCGGAGACCTACACGTGGCAGCTTTCCAAGAGCGCCGCGTTCACGACCGTGATCGACAGCGTGGTCGACTCCACCGCGACGGAAGTTCGCCGGACGCTGCCCGATCAGGACACATTCTTCTGGCGCGTCATCGCGAGGGACACGGTCGGAAACGTCGACACGACCATCCGGCGGATCGTGATCCTCGACACCCGCGTTGATTCGGTGACGGTGGTTGGCCCCGAAAACGGGCACGAAACCAACGTCGCATACCCGGCGCTGTCCTGGACCGTGCCGGCCGACAGCGTGGGGATCGACAGTTTCGTAGTCGAGGTTTCCAAGAGCATCGCCTTCACGAGCCTGGCGCTCGCCGACACGATCGACGGCACGCGGACCGGCGACACGCTGATCGGCGTGTACAACGACACCTATTACTGGCGCGTGCGGGCCATCGATCGCGTGGGCAACGTGGGACCCAACTCCGACACGCGAGGATTCCTCGTGGATACGGCGGTCGGAACCGTGACGCTCGTCTCGCCCGTGAGCGGCACGGTGACCAGTGACACGACGCCGACCCTGAGCTGGAACGCGCCGGCCGACAGCGTGGGCATCGATTCGTACGCGATTGAAGTGTCCGGAAACCTGTCGTTCGCCGCCCTCGTGTTCGCGGACACCGTCGACGGCGCCCTGACCGCCGACACCGTGACGGCGCTGACCGATTCGGCGTATTACTGGCGCGTGCGCGCCGTGGACGATATGGGGAACTTCGGCCCGTCCTCGGACACGTTCACGCTGTCCATCGACACCGGCTTGAAGGTCACGCTCACCGGCCCGGCCGACGGCCATGAAACGAATTCGGCGGCGGTCCGGTTCTCGTGGACGGCGGACGCCGACACCTTTACCTGGCAGCTTTCCAAGACCGCTGCGTTCACGACGATCGTCGACAGCGCCGTCGATACGAACGTGTCGAGCCTCGTGCGGAGTCTGCCGCAGGAGGACACGTTCTACTGGCGGGTGATCGCGAAGGACACGGTATCGAATTCTGACACGAGCGCCGCCCGCGGCCTGATCGTCGACACGTCGGTCCGGCAGGTGACCGCGGCCGCGCCTGCCGCCGGCCACGAGACGGCGAATACGCAGCCGGTGACGGCATGGAGCGCCGTGGCGGACAGCGTGGGGATCGACAGCTACGCGGTGGAAGTCTCCAAGGCCGCGGCCTTCACGAGCGTAATCTTTGCCGACACGATCGATGGCGCGATCCTCAGCGACACGCTGACGGGTCTGTACAACGACACGTATTTCTGGCGCGTGCGCGCGATCGATGACCTGGGCAACGTTGGCCTGCCCTCCGACTCGCGGGGCATCCTCATCGACACCTTCGCGCCGAAGGTCACGCTCTCGGCGCCGGCGGACCTCCACGAAACAAACAACGCCACGCCGGTGGTGGGCTGGACTGCGGTGTCGGACAGCGCCGGGGTCGACAGCTATGTAGTGGAAGCCGCAAAGAACGCGGCCTTCACAAGCCTCGTCTTCGCCGATACGGTGGCCGGCGCGCGCACGAGCGATACGCTGGGGAATCTGTACAACGACACCTATTACTGGCGTGTCCGCGCGATCGATGTGCTCGGAAACGTCGGCCAGAATTCGGACACGCGCAAGATTCTGCTCGACACGCAGGGCGCCTCGGTCAATCTGGCCGGCCCGGCGAATGGCTCGGTGACGACGGACACGACGCCGACCTTCTCATGGCAGGCGGTCAGCCAGGTCGGGATCGACAGTTTCGTGCTGATGGTATCGCGCGCCTCGACCTTCCAGCCGCTGGACTTCGTCGACACGGTCGACGGCGCGATCATGAGCGACACGGCAACGATCCTGGTGGAGGACACCTACTACTGGAAAGTCATCGCGATCGACAACGCCGGCAACACGCCGGCCTCCGCCGCATGGACGCTCCTTGTCGACACGGCGTCTCCGACCGCCCCGACGCTGGTCGCGCCGGCCTACGGGCATGAGACGTCGAACCTGAAGCCGTACTTCACGTGGACGACGTCCTCCGACAAGGTCAGCGGCGTCTATGCCTACCGGCTCGAGATTTCGACCGATTCGAATTTCTCGACATATTACCGGATTGACACCTACGTCGTCGGCGCGGGCTTTTCGGCCGCCGCGCTTGAAACGACCACGCGCTTGCTGGGGGTCGACACCTATTATTGGCGCGTGATCGCAGTCGACAACGCCGGCAACACGTCAGGTTCGCCGCCGCCGCCGTACAAGCTCAGTCTCGTCGAGCCGAGCGGATCGATCGCGTTCGACAAGGCCGAGTACAAGGGCGTGAGCGAGCTGGCGCGGATCCTGCTGACCGACGCGCTCGCGAATCTGTCGCCGAACCTGGTCGACCAGGCGGAGATTACCGTCACGAGCGACGCCGATCTCCTCGGATTCACGATGTTCCTGACGGAGACCGACCTGAACACGAACATCTTCTCGGGAACCATTCAGTTCACGAGCGGGATGACCGACAAGACCGCGCGGAAGATCCGCGTGAACCCCGGCAGCGGCGTGACGGTGCGGCGGGTCCAGACCAACGGCGTCGTCATCACGGGCGGGACCCGCTGGCTGTCGGACTTCGGAACCACGCCGCCGCAGGACGTGAACAAGGCGCGGAGCTGGCCGAACCCGTGGAACCCGACGTCCGGCGAGCCGCTCATCATCCAGAACCTGCCGGCCGACCCGTCGATGAGCATCGAGATTTACACGCTCGACATGCGAAAAGTCCGGAGCCTCTACAACGGCAGCGGCATCAGCGTCTCGAACTTCGGCAGCGCCGCCCAGTGGGACGGCCGCAACGACGCGGGCGATTACGTGGCCAGCGGCGTGTACCTCTACGTGATCAAGAGCCAGTTCGGGACGACGGTCAAGAAGATCACGCTGGTGAAATAGGAGGCGCTATGCTAAGAAGTGACGGCGATGGATAACGAAACGTTTATTCTGCAGGTTCGCGGCATGATTTCCGTGCTGGACACGCTCCGGCAGTCGCTCTCGGCCGAAATCCAGAAACTGGATGAAACGGCCAAACGGCTCGAGGACAGCAGCCACCTGGGCAGCGCCTCGGCGTTCGATTTCGGCCTGGAGGATCAGTCAGCCGCGATGAAACGTGTGAAAAAGGAAATCTCCAAGGCGTCGCGGGAGGTCAAGAGACTCTCAAAGGACCTCGAAGCCGCGCAATCCAAGAAAATCGCCGAACAGTCCGGATCCCTCACCGACAAGATTGAGGATCAATGATGAAACGGGCTCGTGGGTAGCGAGGTGACGCCCATCAGATACTGATCCACGCCTCGCGCGCATTCGCGGCCTTCCCAGATGGCCCACACGACCAGGGACTGGCCGCGGCGGGCGTCGCCGCAGGCGAAGATGCCCGGGATGCCGGTCATGTAATTTTTGTCATTTTTGACGTTGCCGCGATCTGTCATTTCCACGCCGAGATCCTTGATCAGCGTATTTTTTTCCGGCCCCAAAAATCCCAGCGCCAGCAAAACGAGATCGACCTCCAGCTCGAACTCGCTGCCCGGAATTTCGATCATCCGGGGCGACTGGCCGTTCTGGTCGGCTTTCCACTCGACCCGGATCACGTGCATTTTTTGGACGCGGCCGTTTTCTCCGGAAAAACGTTTCGTCAGGATCCCCCATTCGCGCTGTCCGCCCTCCTCGTGCGAGGAGGAGGTGCGGAAGACCCGGCCCCATTCGGGCCAGGGATTGTGGGTCGCGCGCGTTTCCGGAGGTTTCGGCAAAAGTTCAAACGAGTGGAGGCTCTTGCAGCCCTGCCGGAGGGACGTTCCGTGGCAGTCGGACCCGGTGTCGCCGCCGCCGAGAATGACCACGCGCTTGTCTTTCGCGGAGATGAAGCGGTCGTCCGGGATGGCGTCGCCCTGGTTGCGCTTGTTCTGTAGCGGCAAAAATTCCATCGCGAAATGAACGCCCATGAGTTCGCGGCCCGGGATCGGCAGGTCCCGCGGCTGGGTGGCGCCGGTGGCGATGACGAGCGCGTCGTGACCGCTGCGAATCTCCGCCACCGAGACATTGACGCCGACGTGCGCGTTGGTCCGAAACTCCACGCCTTCGGCCGCCATGAGTTCGATCCGCCGCTGGACCACCCATTTTTCTAGTTTGAAGTCCGGGATGCCGTACATGAGCAGGCCGCCGACGCGGTCGGAGCGCTCGAAGACCGTCACCTGATGGCCGGCCTTGTTCAACTGGTCGGCGCAGGCGAGGCCCGAGGGGCCGGACCCCACGACCGCCACGCGTTTTCCCGTGCGGACTTTCGGCGGGGTGGGTTTGATCCATCCTTCCCGATATCCGTGTTCGGCGATTTCCTGTTCGATCCGCTCGATGGTGACGGGATTGTTGTATATATTGAGGACGCACGCGTCTTCGCAGGGCGCCGGGCAGATCCGGCCGGTGAACTCGGGGAAATTGTTGGTCGACAAAAGCGACGTCAGCGCCTCCTTCCAGCGGTTCCGGTATCCGAAATCGTTCCAGTCCGGGATGATGTTGCCGAGGGGGCATCCCTTGTGGCAGAAGGGGATGGCGCAGTCCATGCATCGGCCGGCCTGTTTCTTGAGGAGACTTTCCGGAAACTTGGTGTGGACATTCTCCCAGTCCTTGATCCGCTCCTGGACCGGCCGGTCGGCCGGCAGCTCGCGTTCCTCCTCGAGAAATCCGGTGATCTTGCCCATGAGCGGCTTAGACCGAGGCCAGCCGGATGGCTTCCTCGTTCAGGTGTTGTTTCTGGAGCACGCGCTTGTATTCGAGCGGGAGGACCTTCTTGAACATCAGTTTGTATTCGTCCCACTTGTCGAGAATCCGGCGCGCCACCGCGCTCCGCGTGTATCCGGCGTGCCGTTCGATCAGGCCGCGCAGGAGGGTGAAATCCTCCTCGGCGTCGACCGGCAATAAATCAATCATGGCGTGGTTGCACCGGAGTTTGAACTGGCGGTTCTGGTCGAGCACATAGGCGATCCCGCCGCTCATGCCGGCCGCGAAGTTCCGGCCGGTCTCGCCGAGGACGACGACGGTGCCGCGCGTCATGTACTCGCAGCCGTGATCGCCCACGCCCTCGACGACGGCGGTGGCGCCGCTGTTGCGGACGGCGAACCGCTCGCCGCCCACGCCGCAGAAATAGGCTTCGCCGCCGGTCGCGCCGTACAGCGCGACGTTGCCGATCAGGATGTTCTCCTCCGCCTTGAACGTCGCCTCGGTCGGCGGAAACACGATGACTCGCCCGCCCGAAAGTCCCTTGCCGATGTAATCGTTCGCGTCGCCTTCCAACGTCAGCGTGACCCCGCGCGCGAGAAAGCCGCCGAAACTCTGTCCGGCCGAGCCGTTGAAATAGCAGCGGATGGTGTCCTCCGGCAGGCCCTCATCGCCGTGGCGCTTCGCGATTTCGCCGCTGAGCATGGTGCCGACGCAGCGGTTGAAATTGCGGATCGGCAACTGGATTTCGACGGGCGTTTTGTTTTCGATGGCGTCTTTGGCAAGTTCAATGAGTTTGTGGTCGAGAGATTTTTCAAGCCCGTGGTCCTGTCCCTCGATGTGCCGGAGCGCGTACCAGCGGTTTTTCGGTTCGGGTTTGTGGAGCAGCGTCGCAAGGTTCACGCCTTTGGCCTTCCAGTGATCGATGGCGTCCCGCGGTTCGAGGAGGTCCACGCGGCCGATCAGGTCATCGAGTTTTCGAACGCCGAGTTGCGCCATGATCTCGCGGACTTCCTCGGCCACGAAGAAGCAGTAGTTGATCAGGTCTTCGGGTTTGCCCGCGAATTTTGCCCGCAGGACCGGGTCCTGCGTGGCGATGCCGACCGGGCATGTGTTCAGGTGACAGACGCGCATCATGATGCAGCCGAGGCTGACGAGGGGGCCGGTTGAAAATCCGAATTCGTCCGCGCCCAGCATCGCCGCGATCGCAACGTCCCGGCCCGTCAGAATTTTCCCGTCCGTCTGGACCACGATCCGGCCGCGCAGGCCGTTGGCCACGAGAATCTGCTGGGCCTCGGCCAGACCGAGTTCCCACGGAAGGCCTGCGTGCTGGATGGAACTCAGCGGCGACGCGCCCGTGCCGCCTTCGAAGCCGCTGATGAGGACGACGTCGGCCTTGGCTTTCGCCACGCCCGCCGCGACGGTGCCGACGCCGAACTCGGACACGAGTTTCACGTGAACGCGGGCTTTCGGGTTGGCGTTTTTCAGATCGTGGATGAGCTGCGCGATGTCTTCGATCGAATAGATATCGTGGTGCGGCGGTGGCGAGATGAGACCGACGCCGGGCACCGCGTAGCGGATCTTCGCGATGTAGCCGTCGACCTTGTGCCCCGGAAGCTGCCCGCCTTCGCCCGGCTTGGCGCCTTGCGCGATTTTGATCTGCAGGTCGGTGCAGTTGATCAGGTAGTTGATCGTCACGCCGAACCGGGCCGACGCGACCTGCTTGACGGCGCTGCGGCGCGAATCGCCGTTCGGGTCCGGCGCATAGCGCTCGGGGTCCTCACCGCCTTCGCCCGTGTTGCTCTTGGCGCCGATCCGGTTCATCGCGATGGCCAGCGTCTCGTGCGTTTCCCGGCTGATGGACCCGAGCGACATCGCGCCGGTCGCGAAGCGCTTGACGATCTCCTTCGCCGGCTCCACCTCGTCCAGCGGGATGGCGGTGGCCGGTTTGAATTTCAAAAGACCCCGGAGCGTCAGGAGTCGGCCGTTCTGGTTGTTGATGAGGTCCGTGTATTCCTTATAAGATTTGATGTTGCCGGTCCGGACGGCGTGCTGGAGTTTTCCGATGGTGTCCGGATCGAGGATGTGGTCCTCTCCGCGGCGCCGCCATTGATACATGCCGCCCGCATCGAGTCCCGGGACGACTTCGGGGTCGACGTCGTACGCGAACCGGTGGCGGCTCAGGGCCTCCTCCGCGATGACGTCGAGGCCGATGCCGGCGATGCGGGACGGCGTCCATGTGAAATACCGGTCGATGACCTCGCGGTTGAGCCCGACGGCTTCGAAAATCTGCGCGCCGTGGTAGCTCTGCAGCGTGGAGATGCCCATCTTCGTCGCGACTTTCAGCACGCCCTTGTCGATGGCCTTCCGGTAATGATCGAGGGCCGTTTCCTCGTCTATGCCCTTGATCAAGCCTTCCTTCATCATGTCGCGGATCGTCTCGTAGGCGACGTAGGGGCACCATGCGGCGGCGCCGTATCCCATGAGAAGCGCAAAATGCATGACCTCGCGCGCCTCCCCGCTCTCGATCACGATCCCGACCTTGGTCCGCGTGCCTTCCCGGATCAGATGGTGGTGGACGCAGGCGACGGCGAGGAGGCTCGGAATCGGAACCAGGTCCTTCGACGAGCCGCGGTCGGACAGGATCAGGACGTGCACGCCGTCCAGGACGGCGGCGGACGCGCGTTCGCAAAGTTCCTCGAGCGCCGTCCGCAGTCCGGGAGGGCCGTCGGCGCGCTGGAAGAGAATGGGCAGAGTCTCGGACGTGATCTGTCCGGTTTCGATTTCCTTGAGCTGCGCGATCTGCGCATCCGTGAGGGACGGTGATTTGAGGTTGATCTGGTGGCAGTGGTCCGGGGTTTCTTCAAAGAGGTTGCGCTCCGAACCGAGCGCCGTCTCCACCGACATGACGAGGTCCTCGCGGAGCGAGTCGACCGGCGGGTTGGTGACCTGGGCGAAGAGTTGCTTGAAATAATTATAGAGAAGATGCGGCCGGCGCGACAGGACGGCCAGCGGCGTGTCGATGCCCATGGACCCGACCGGCTCCTGGCCGTTCAGGGCCATCGGAGACATGAGCATCCGCAGGTCCTCGACGGTGTAGCCGAACGTCCGCTGAAGTTTCAAAAGCTCCGTATCGTCCGGGCGGTCCAGCAGGGACCGTGGGGCCGGCAGGGATTCCATGCGGACCATTTTCTCTTCAAGCCATTCGCGGTAGGGGCGCCGGGATGCAATCTCATTTTTTATTTCTTCGTCCGACAGAATGCGCCCGAGCACGGTGTCCACGAGGAACATTCGCCCCGGCCGCAGGCGGCCCTTGGACAGGACGTTCGCCGGCGGGATGTCCATCACGCCCGATTCAGAGGCGAGCACCACGAGACCGTCGGTCGTGACGACGTAGCGCGAGGGCCGGAGGCCGTTGCGGTCGAGGACGGCGCCGATCAGCCGGCCATCGGTGAACGCGATCGAGGCCGGGCCGTCCCAGGGCTCCATGAGGCAGGAATGGTATTCGTACATCGCCCGTTTCTTGTCGACCATCAAGAGATCGTTCTGCCAGGCTTCAGGAATCATCATCAGGATGGCGTGCGGCAGGGACCGGCCGGTCCGGTGGAGAAGTTCCAGCACGTTGTCGAACATGCCGCTGTCGCTGGTGTCGGGATCGATGATCGGCTGGAGCTTGCGGACGTTCTCGCCGAAGAGCGGCGAGGCGAGGACCTTTTCGCGGGCGTACATCCAGTTGATGTTGCCTCGGAGGGTGTTGATCTCGCCGTTGTGAATGATGAACCGGTACGGATGCGCGCGCTTCCAGGACGGGAACGTGTTCGTGCTGAATCGCTCATGCACCATGGCCATGGCCGACTGGAGGGTCGGGTCGATCAGGTCCAGATAGAAGCGCGCGAGTTGCTGCGCGGTCAACTGGCCTTTGTAGACGATGGTCGAAGCGGAGAGGCTGCAGATGTAGAATTCGCCGGCATGCGGGAGGCCCGACTCCCGGATTTCCTGCTCCACCCGCTTGCGGATGATGTAGAGCTTGCGCTCCAGCGCGCTCTCGTCCTCCACGCCCGGCCCGCGGCCCACGAAAAACTGCCGGACGACCGGCATCGCCTCCCGCGCGAGTTCCCCGCAATATTTGGGGTCCACGGGCACGTCCCGCCAGCCGAGGAGCCGCTGGCCTTCCTCGCCGATCGCGCGGTTCACGGTGTCCTCGCAGTACCGGCGGTCCGACCGGTCCTGCGGCATGAACACCATCCCGACGCCGTACTGGCCCGGAAACGGGATCGTGTCCGGCAGAACCTTCCGGAAAAAGTCGTGGGGCACCTGAAAGAGCAGACCGCTGCCGTCCCCGGTGGTCGGATCGCACCCGCAGGCGCCGCGATGCTCCAGATTCTTCAGCATCTCGATCCCCAGCTCCAGAATCCGGTGGGACTGGATTCCCCGTATGTTGACCACAAACCCGATCCCGCAGGAATCCCGCCCCTCGCGGGGATCGGCCAGACCTTGATCGTGTTGCCGCACTCCATGGCCCCCAGTCTGAAATTTGAGTTACGTAAGTTTGGTCGGACATTACCATAACCGATTTGAGGGATTTGGTCAAATATTCTGGATGAATTTTAAATTTTTTACAAGATATCTCTCCATGCCGGATGAAGGCTCTTGAGAACCGCCGCATCCAGCGTCCAACCGGTCAGGACCGTGGCGCCAAGCAGGATGCTCGCGCCTGCGGTGGTCTGGGAGATTCGTTTGAAGGGTATGTTCATTTTTTTGCGGCGAGGCCGGACATGACCAGAAGCTCCGCGACGCTCCAGGCCTGCGCCACGCAGCCTTTGGGTTCATGAGGCGGATCTCCGTCGAATATTTCCGATACGGTGCCCATGACGCAATCGGACAGATGGCGCCGAAAGCCGTTGAGGATTCCGCGAAGGTGTTGCCGCGTTTTTGCCGTGCCGCCCTCGACCCGGACACACGCGCGGGCGTAGGGTCCGAGAAGCCAGGGCCAGACGGTGCCCTGGTGATAGGCTGCGTCCCGATCGAGCCGCGCGCCCGCGTGACGGCCTTTGTAATCCGGGTGATCGGGCGACAGCGTGCGCAGTCCCACGGGCGTCAAAAGTTTCCGCCGGACCGCCGCAAGGATTTTTTTTCCGCGCTTGCGATCCTCAAGGATCGGGTGGGTCAGCGACATCGCGATCAGTTGGTTCGGACGCAAATCCGCGACGGGCGCGCCGTCCGGTCGAAGGCAGTCGTAGAGATGCGATCCGGCCGGATACCAATAACGCTCCTGGAAAGAAGTTCGACCGCGCCGGGCGAACTCCAGCGCCGATTCGACGAGTTTGCCGGGCCCGCCGAATCGCGTCGACAAATCGCAAAAGATTCTCAGCGCGTTGTACCACAGCGCCTGGATTTCGACCGGAAATCCATGTCGGGGCGTCACCACCCAGTCCCCCACTTTGGCGTCCATCCAGGTCAGTTGTGTTCCCTCCTCGCCGGAAAAGAGGAGGCCGGTATCGGGATCGGCCTTGATGTTGAATCGCGTGCCGGCCAGATGGTGCTGGATGATCGATTGAAAAACAGGAAAGAGTTTACGGCGGACGAAGGCATGGTCCCGGCTGTACGCGAGATACTTCCAGCCCGCTTCGAAAAACCAGAGCGAGGCATCCACCGTGTTGTAGTGCGGTTCCTCGCCGGCGTCCGGATAATGGTTGGGAATCATCCCCTGTGATTCGGCGCCGGCAAAGGCGGCCAGAATGTCCCGGGCCGCTTTCCATTCACGGCGGACCAGCGTCAGCCCTTCCAGGGAAATCATCGTGTCCCGGCCCCAATCGGTAAACCAGGGATAGCCGGCGACGATGGTCCGTTTGCGGCCTGGTGTCCGCCGGACCAGAAATTGATCGGCGGCGGCGCTCAGAATTTTTCGGACCGGCGCGGCCGGCGTTCGGCCCTGCGGACGGAGGCGCATCGTGAAACGTCTCCGCCGTATCTCCGCGTCCCGCCACCGATCCGGCTGCGGACTCCGGACGGGACCATCGGAAAGGATGACCTCGAGAACACCGCCGGGATTCAGATCGAACACGATTCGACCGGGCGAATCAAACCACTCTGTGTCCTCCATCCCCTGCCGCGTTTCCCAATCGTATCGGGCGGGCCCGATCACTTTGGGGTCCGGCACGTAGGCGCCCCTGCTGTGCCACAGCCATGCCGATTCATCGCCTCGTGAGAACACGACTTGGCGATGGTCGAGCGTCTTCGCCGTTACGCCGCCGGCGGCGGGCATGGCCGAATCGATGGCATGATGGTCTCGAAGGCCCGGCAGGATTCGGAGAGAAAAATGAACGGCGCCGCCACGATCGAGCCGGTACTGAATCAGCGTGACATTGTGCTCGTATCGCATCGAGAGCGTTCGAATCAAACGGCAGGTGCGTCCGCCCGCCTCTTGCCATTCGTAGATGAAGGTGGGTAGCGGTTCAAGGGAAAAATCAACGATCGCCCCCGACGCTGGCCGGTCCGGCGAAGGGTCCAGCAAGACGGCTTGGCTTGCGGTCTCGGCGGACAGGAGCAGCGCCGCAAACAGCATCCGCCGCTCCACCGGGGGCCGCCTCGCGGCGATCAGCAGTCCATGGTATCGGCGCGAGGGCCGTCCGTCGGCCGCGCCGAAGGCATACCCCCCCAGCCCGTTGGTGACGAGCCATTCCTTCCGCGTGTCCGGGCGCAAAGTGATATCATGATATCATGATATCATGATAGCTATCATGATATCATGATATCACTCTGGGATCACCCGGAGTGGGCCGTCAGCGTTCGCATGATCTTGGTCGGCATGTACCAGAGCATCTCGCCCCGGGACTGGCCCGGCCGCCCGCCGAACTCGATGGCCATGACCGCGCCTTTTTTGAACGGCAGGGGATGGTCGGCGCCCAGGAGAAAGGCCGCCAGGTGGCCGAGGTCCGGTTCGTGGCCGACCAGCATCACCCTCTCGTCGTCGGACAGGCCGGCCAGCTCCTTGAGCACCAGGGGCGGCGCGCCGCCGGGTGCGAGCGATTCGATCAACTCCGTTTTTTTAAGATCCAGCTCTTTCACGAGAATGTCGGCGGTCTGACGCGCGCGTTTGAGGGGGCTCGAGAAGACCCGGCCGGCGCGGAGGCCCGTCCGGACCAGTCCGCGCGCGGCTTCCTTCATTTTTTCGATCCCCTCCTCCGTGAGCGGCCGGGCTTCGTCCGATCCATCCCAGTCTTCGCGCTCCATGGCAACGGCGTGCCGGACCAGATAGAGGATCATCCGTTACAGGACCTCGTAAATCTGAACCGGCTCAGCCACATTTTTCACCCGGATCGGATCAAGCTTTTTGGACGGGAAAATATCCTTGATCTCCTGGTAGGTCGACTCGGAGACGAGGATCTGGCTCGCGGCGGCGTTGGCGCAGAGCCTGGAGGCGAGGTTGCAGGCGGCGCCGATGACGGTGTAGTTCCGGCGGTTGTCGGACCCCATGTTGCCGGCGACGACGCGGCCGGTGTTGATGCCGATGCCCATCCGGATCTCGAATTCGCCGCGCCCGGCGCGCTCCTCGTTGAATTTCTTCAGCGCCTCCCGTTTCTTGACGCCCGCTCGCACCGCGCGTTCGGCGTCGTCCGCGTGCGCGACAGGCGCGCCAAACAGCGCCATGATTTCGTCCCCGACGAACTTGTCGACCACCCCGCCCTCCTCGTCGATGCAGATGGCCATGCGGGTCATGTATTCGTTCAGCATGGTGATGACCTGATGGGGCGTCAATTTTTCCGAGAGCGCCGTAAATCCGCGGAGGTCCGAAAACAGCATGGTGACCTTGCGCTCCTCGCCGCCGAGGGCCCCGCTCTTGAGCATCGCCTCGGCGATTTCCTTGCCCAGTCCCATGTGGAGCACCGACTGCATTTTTTCCTTTTCCTCGAGGTCCGCGATCATCTCATTGAAGGACGCGGCGAGGTCGCCGAGTTCGTCCGGAAAGCGCTGGACCACCCGGATCCGGTGTTTGAAATCACAGGCCTCGACTGCCTTGGTCCCCTGCACCAGCGCGCGGATCGGGCGGGTCTGGCCACGGGCAATCAGATACGAAACAACAATGCTGAAGAGGAGTCCAACGGCTGCGGCCAGCGTGATGCCATTTTTAATGGGCTGGAGACTTTCATGCAGGACAGCATCCTTGGAACTCAGAAACAGCATTCCAACCTCCACGCCGGGCAGCACGTAGAATCCACACCGGTGCGTTTCTCCGCGCAAGGACACATCCTGGGTCGAGCCGTCCCGAAGATCGCTTGTCTCGAGTGATTTCTCCAACAGGGTTCGTTCGCGGCTGTGAAGCGTCGACGCCATCAGCCGGCGGCCATGGGTAAACGCGACTTCCATCGAAGATATTCTGCGGATCTCGTCGGCGATGTCCTCGTTGATGTGTCGGCCGGCCAGGAGGATCGCGTTGAGGGAGCGCTGGTCATCGGCCGCCGAAAACACCGGTACGGCGGCCACCATGACCAGGGCCGAGTCGATCACCTGCACACCCCACGTCCGCCTGGCTTTGAGCGCTTCCTGAATCACCGGCCAGTCTCGAATGGTCTGACCGGCCGCCTGCGGCTGGTCGGCCCAGTACTGGATCCGGCCTTCTCCATTGGACACAATCAACACATCGCTTCCGAGGGCGTCCTTGAAATCGCTGAACGAAAACTGGATCGTGGCGTAATCGACGTCGGGCGTTTCCAGGAGCGGCCGAATCTGCGGCGCCTTGGCGATCACCTGAACTTTGTCGCCCAGCGTATCGAGCCGGAGTTTCAACAGACTCCGGGCGGCATCGCGACCTTCATTGAAGTCGACGGCGAATTTCGCCTCCACGGCCTTGAGCGCTTCGTTGTACAGGTAATAGAAGGCGCCGCCGAGCACACCGGACAGAACGAGGACGAAAAACAACAGAAACTTGAGCTGAACGGTCAGCCGCATGGGAGGCCGAAGGCGGCCCGACTACTCGACGACCGGCAGATTCAAAACGCCCAGCGTCAGTTCCGCCTTCACTTCCTGGGCGTCGTCGGAGATTTCTATGTCTGTCGCGCTTTCCGGGAACCGCTCGTGCCATGCCACCAATCGGCGCCGGCCGGCGGGCACGCCCAGAATTTTAAAATTGCCTTTCTGGTCCGTCACGGTGAAATAGGGATTCTGGAGAACGAGGATATCGGCTTTCATGGTCCGGTGGATGGAGCAGTAAACCGTGATCTGCCCGACCTGGCCGAAGGTGACGGATTTGGTGGCGCCGGATTTGTAGAGTCCGAGGTCGAAAGGCCTGACCTTGCTGAACGAGAAAACGTTGTGAAAGACCTTGTCGACGTTCGGAAAATCGACCGTGGTGCCGGCGAGGACCGGCAGGACGGCCGGATGGAAGGTGGCGTTTTTTTGCGTGACCTTGGGATTCTCGGCCGGCGGCTGAAATTCGCCCTTGACTTCCTCGACATAAACGACGACATCGACCGCGGCGGTCCTGTAATCCAGCCGCTCGACGCCCTGGACTTTGTAGAGGTCGTCGCTTTTCAGATTCTTCATCTGTTTCTGATATTCCGCCTCGGAAAGCTTGGGCTGCGCGCGGACCACGCCGACGATGTCCGCTGATAGGGAAACGTGAGGAAAAAACAGAATAAACCACCAGACCAGAATACTCCGCCGTCCGATTGTCATCGGGTTGAACTGAACTACCAATTCCGCACGCTGTCAATATCGTGAGACCGGCTGGGCGGGACCAGTCAAAGATGGAACCCCCCACCCAGCC
>Ga0156027_1085_pt4 | contig 18598 bp, 13 predicted proteins | sample RifCSPlowO2_02_FD_107681 | JGI IMG/M metagenome (GOLD analysis project Ga0156027, IMG submission 107681) | Candidatus Lindowbacteria bacterium RIFCSPLOWO2_02_FULL_62_12 | reverse complement strand
AGTCGAGTCCGGCGCGGCCCCGCGCCGCCGCCGGACCTACTGCCGGCCTTTGACCCCCTCGCGGCCCGCTTCTCCAGCGTCGGCCTCTACGAAAGCCTCCTGTCCCCCTCAGGTTCGACCCATCTCCCCCTGGCCACGGCCAGCTTCCGGTAAGATTTTCAATTTCTTTTGATTTTCCCCTAAAGTTTCACCCAAACACGCCGATAAGATGATTAGGAATTGTTTGCAATATATGCCGCACCCGGAAAGATGCGAGGCGTCTGCCGCCAGCCGTCCGCCCCAGCAGGATCGGGTTATCAGCAAGTAAGTTCGGGGATCAACGCCACAAGACATCTATGATTTGAAACGCCGGCCCTCTCCGGAAGGAGAGGGATTTTATTCCACGGAGGGAGGAACCTGACCATGGCGACACTCACCAATCTGGGCGCTTTTTCCGTCCAGCGTTACATCGGAATCCACAATCAGCTCCTGACCCGGGCCCTCGAACGGCTCGCTTCGGGATACCGCATCAACCGCGCGTCCGACGATCCGTCCGGACTCGCGCTGGCTGACAAGTTCCGCACGCAGGTCCGGGCGCTGCAGCAGGCATCTCAGAACATCACCCTGGCCACCAATTTCATCCAGACAGCCTTCGACGGAATGACAGAATCCGTCGGCATTCTCCAGGACATCCGCGACCTGGCGATCGAATCAACCAACGGCGCGCTGTCCACCAGCGACCGCCAGAAGAACCAGACCGAAATCAACACCCTCATCACAGAAATCGACCGGTTGGCGACGGCCGTGAGGTTCAACGGAATCAAGCTCCTCAACGGCGCATTCTCCTCCATCGGCCCCACCGGCGCGCTCATCGGCGGCGGGTCCTTTGTGGGAAGTTTGGTGTTTCATGTCGGCGCCTACAGCGGCGCGAAGTTGAGCACCTTTCTTTCGACCACCTCGGCCAAATCACTGGGCGTGAACGGACTTGATATCACCTCCCAGCTCAAAGCCTCCAACGCGGTCCTCCTGCTGAACAGTTCCATCAGCCGGCTTCTCTCCCGGCGCGCGCGGGTCGGCGGGGTCGAACGCAGGCTTGAGACGGCCAAGAACATGGTCGACATCGAGGCCAACGCGCACCTGGCGACGGAAAGCTCCATCCGCGACGCCGACGTCGCCGCAGAAATCGTCAACTTCACGAGGGAGCAGATTCTCCTCCAAGCCTCCACCGCCATGCTCGCACAGGCCAACCTGGTCTCGCAAAACGTCCTGCAGCTGTTCCGCTTTTAATCCCTACCCTACCCTCCCCTCTCCCCCTTGTGGGGAGAGGGCCAGGGTGAGGGGGTTCCGGCGGTTCTCTGTTTTCAGCCTCCCCGATTTTTGATATAGTTCCCGCTATGTACCAGGTCTATCGCCGGGATATCAGAGTGGACGCCGTGACGCCGGTGCTGTTTTACAAGCATCTCGCCAACCGGCCGTATTCGTTTCTCCTCGAAAGCGTCGTGGGGGGCGAACGGGTCGGGCGGTATTCCTTTGTCGGGCTCGATCCCGAACGCGTTGTCCGGATCGACGCAAATCGCGTCAGCGTCCTCGATCCGACCCGGGACCGGGCCGTATTTGAAAGCCTCGATCACAGGGGGCTGGAAACCCTCCGCGAATTTTTCAGACAGACCTTCCAGAACGTCACCGCCGACCCCGACTATCCGCTCTCCAGCGGGCTCGTCGGATACATCGGATACGACATCGTCCGGCTCCTCGAGCGCCTGCCCGACGCGCCGCCGTGCGGGCTCGACATCCCCGACACCATGCTCGTCCTGCCGCGGGCCCTCGTCGCGTTTGATCACCTGCTCCAGCGCATCAGCCTCTTCATTCACCACCGCCGCGGCCGGGAGGCGGCCGCCAAGGCCTATGCGGACGCGCTGATTCGAAAAATCCGCAAGACTCGCACAGGCTTTGAACTGTTCGAGACAGCCGAAGACGCCGGCCGGAATGGAGGAGTTTCATCCAACATGTCCCGGCGACGGTTCGACCGGATGGTGCGCAAGGCGCAATCCTATATTCGGGCCGGCGATATTTTTCAGGTGGTGCTGTCCCAGCGGTTTCAGACGGAGTTCCGCAGCGACCCCTTCTGGCTCTACCGCGCGCTCCGGGCCCTGAATCCCTCTCCGTACATGTTCTATTTGAAATACCCCGATTTCTCGCTCGTCGGTTCGTCGCCCGAAATACTCGTACAGCTCAAATCCGGCAAGGTGTATCTCCGGCCGATCGCGGGGACCCGGCGGCGGGGCCGGACCGACGCCGAGGACCGCGACCTCGAACGGGAACTCCGCGCCGATCCCAAAGAACGCGCCGAACACCTCATGCTCGTCGACCTCGGCCGAAACGATGTCGGCGCCGTCGCGCAGTTCGGGTCTGTTCAGACCACGGAGGCTTTCACCATCGAACGATACTCCGCCGTCATGCACCTCGTCAGCCAGGTCGAGGGAATCCTGCGGCCCGGCAAGGACGCCTTCGACGTATTCGCCGCCGCTTTTCCCGCCGGCACCGTGACCGGGGCGCCCAAAATCCGGGCCATGGAAATCATCGATGAACTCGAACCCACCCGGCGCGGACCCTACGCCGGCGCCGTCGGGTACTTCGGCGCGGGCGGCCACATGGACCTCTGCATCACGATCCGGACCATCCTCGCGCAAAACAACGTCGCCTATGTCCAGGCCGGCGCGGGCATCGTCCACGACTCCATCTCCAAACGCGAGTTCATGGAAACCCAGAACAAGGCCCGCGCCCTCCTCCGCGCCGTCCACCTCGCCAAACAGATGGCCGCGTCAAAATGATACTGGTCATCGACAATTACGACTCCTTCGTCTACAACCTCGTCCAGTATGTCGGCACGTTCCGAAAGGATGTCCGCGTCGCTCGGAACGACGAGTTGACGGTCGAGGACGTCGGCCGGCTCCGGCCGCACGGAATCATCCTTTCCCCCGGACCCGGCCGGCCCGAAACCGCGGGAATCTGCGTGCCGCTCATTCGGGCGTATTCCGGCCGCATCCCGATCCTGGGCGTTTGCCTCGGCCATCAGGCCCTCGGCATCGCCTTCGGCGCCCGGGTCGTCCGCGCCGGGGACATCGTCCATGGAAAAACATCCGTCATCCGCGTCCTCCGTCCATCCCGGCTCTTCTCCGGCCTGCCCCGCCGCTTTCAGGCCACCCGATACCATTCGCTCGTCGTGACCCACAAGACCGTGGCGCCGCCGCTCACGGTCACGGCCAAAACCGCCGATGGGAAATATGTGATGGCTCTGGAAGTGTCCAAACACAGGACGTTCGGCGTGCAGTTTCACCCTGAATCGATCGAGACCCACGTCGGCCTCGACATCGTGCGGAATTTCCTCAAGCTGTGCTAGGCCTCTTTCGCGCGCTCCTCGCCGGCCTCCTCCCGCTGACCGGCCCGGCCATCGCGATCGCCACCGTCGAATCGACCGGCGAGGTTCTCATCAAAGGCGCAGACGGCGTGCTTCGGACGCCCCACACCGGCGGATGGACGGGCGCGCGGGCCGTTTCGATTCCGCGCGCGGGAGGAATTCAATTCGCGTGGGGGACCGCAACGCTCATCCTGGAATCCGCGGATGCCAACGGCGCGGACTTGGAGCTCGGCCATGCGCCGGCAGACCACTGCGCGCTCCGGGGCGGCCATCTCGAGGTCCGGGCCGATTCGGCCATCACGGTCGAGTTGGGCAGGGCATCCGTTGTCGTGCAAGGAACGGCCACTTTTCTGCACGCGCCCGATCTCGAATCGACGATCCGCGTTTTTGAAGGCCGCGCGGTCGTCTCGGCCGATGACAAAACCTTCACTCTTGCGGCCCAGGACGGCCTCCGCGTTTCTTCCTCCGGCGAAATCTCGCGCGCGCGCCTCATTCCGCCGCCGGTCATCCGCCCGCCGGACGAGGTCGTCGAACCGCCCCTGACGCTGACGGCGGTCCGCATGGACGAGCGGATTTCCGCCGGCGCCATCCGGGTCGAAGTCTCGGATCACGAAACTTTCTGGCAGGCGGCGGAAAATTTTATTGTTCGGCCGGATGAGCCTGTCGTGATCACGGACTTGTCCGACGGGACAAAATTCTTGCGAGTCTCCTCCGTCAATCGCGCCGGACTGGCCGGACCGCCCGGACCGGTCTTCCGGACAACAGTCCTCTCCGGCCCGCCCGAGGTGCGGGCCGCGGACTGGATACAGACGGGCCGCATCCGTGGCCAGTTCAGCCCCCCGATCCCGCGCGCTGAAGTGGTATGGCATCACGTCCGGACGGTCTCCGATGACAGCGGCTCGTTTGTAATCGCCCCCGATCTCCCCTACGGGCTCGTCATTGCCGATATTCGACCTGGGGCGAGCGCGATGGCGCTCCTGTCCGATCCCGACCATTTCGCCTGGTGGCTGGAGGCGCCGCCGGAACAAATCGAGCGCCGGCTCTTTGTCCGCACCGACATTCTGCCCTTCCGGAATGCTTCATCCCGCGCCGAGGTACGGCTGGATGGCAGGCGCCTGCCGCCCGGCGACACGCGGATCGCCGTGCCGCCGGCAACGGCGCGGACCTTCGAGTTTTTTCTCGATGATCAGCCCTTCGGAACTCTTTTGGTCCAACAGGACGTCGAGGGGCCGAAAATCCTGAACGTCGGCCTTGAAACACGCGGCCCGGCCGAACGGTTCTACGTGCTGGCCGACGTCGTCGATCTCGGCATCGGACTCGACCTGCCGGCACTCGCCATCTTTGAAAGCGATGCCGGCGAACGCGTCGAGATTCCCCTCCATCGCGTGTCCAAACTCCGGCTCGAAGGCCGCACCGAAACCACCGCGCCCCCGCGCGGCCGGTCCCGCATCTGGTGGGTCCGCGTCGAAGCCCGGGATCTTCTGGGAAACCTCTCCCGATTCGAACAGGCCATCTATTACAAGCGGCAGAAAAAATATCTCTCGATCAGCCTCAAGGACCTCGTAAAAATATGGAAAAACAAGATCTAGGATTCAAGGCGCTCCTCGAGAAATTGCTGCAGGGCAAGTCCCTTGACCCCGGGGAAACCGCGCCGCTCTTTGAGGGACTGACCGGCGACGCGCCGCCGGAAATGAAGGCCGCGGTGCTGGCGGCGCTCCGCGTCAGAGGCGAAACCGTCACCGAAATCCTCGGACTCGCGCGCGAGATGCGCGCGCACGCGGTCGCGCTGCCCGAGGACATGCGCCAGGCCCTCGACACCTGCGGCACCGGCGGAGACGGATCGCGCAGCCTCAATCTCAGCACGATCTCGGCGATCCTCCTCTCATCCATGAACGTGCCCATCGTCAAACATGGAAACCGGTCCGTGTCCTCGTCCTGCGGAAGCGCCGACGTTCTCGAAGGACTCGGACTGCCGCTCGACCTCTCCCCCGATGCGTCCGCCCAACTCTTCAGGGAGACGCAATTCGCCTTTCTCTTTGCGCCGCTCTACCATCCGGCCATGAAATCGATCGCGCCGGTCCGCAAGGCCCTGCAGGTCCGCACTGTGTTCAATTTCCTCGGGCCGCTCGCCAACCCGGCCCGCGTCCACCATCAGATCGTCGGCGTGCCGGCGCCGGAACGCGTCCGGCCCTTCGCGGAAGTTCTGAAAGGGCTGGGATTGAAATCGGCCATGGTCGTCCATGGCGAGCCGGCCCTCGACGAGATTTCGCCCTGCGGGAAAACCCGCGCCGCCTGTTTCTTTCAGGAAGGCGACATTACGGAAGTGCAGTACGAGCCGCACAACTTCGGCGTCCCGCCGGTCGCGCCCGACCGCTTGAAGGTGTCGGATGTCCGCGAGGCTGTGGCGCGCGCGAGCGCAGTCCTGTCCGGCAAAGGCGCCGAATCCGATCAGACGGCTGTCGCCGTCAATGCGGCCGCGGCGCTCCTGGTGGTTGGCCGAGTCTCGACGGTGGCCGAAGGCGCCACGGCGGCGCTGTCACACCTCGCCTCCGGTCAGGCCGCGAAGCATCTTGAAAAAATAATTGAGACGGCCGGACGGCTGAAAAGCCATGCCTGAGGACGTCCTGACCCGCATCCTTGCATCCGTTCGAAAGAGACTTCAGGAACGAAAAACTAAATTCCCCCTCAGGCTCATAACTCGGTGGGCCGCCGCAATCCGCCCCTCCGATTTTGCCCGCGCGGTTCGCGGTAAAACACGGCTCTCGATCATCGCTGAAATTAAACGCTCGTCCCCCAGCTCGCCCAATCTTGCCCGCGGCCTCGATCCGGTCGCCATGGCACGCACCTACCACCGGGCCGGCGCGGCCGCGCTTTCGGTCCTCACCGAGCAGGACCATTTCGCCGGGTCCGTGCGGGACCTCCAAAACGTCGCGCGCGTTGTGCCGCTCCCCGTCCTTCGAAAGGATTTTATCGTCGATGAATACCAGATCTACGAAGCGAGGGCATTCGGCGCTTCCGCCGTCCTCCTCATCGTCCGCGCGCTCCGTCCCGCGCAACTCCGCCGGCTCCTCCGGCTCGCCACATGGCTCAAACTGGCGGCCCTCGTGGAGGTCCACGACGAACAGGAATTGGAAACGGCGCTGGCGGCGGGCGCGCGGATCATCGGCGTCAACAACAGAAACCTCTCCACCCTCAAAACCGACCTCGCCGTCGCCCTCAACCTCCTGCCGCTCGTCCCGCGTACCTGCGTGGCCATCGCCGAAAGCGGCTACAGCCGGCCCTCGGACCTCGTCCCGCTGCGCGGGATCGCCGACGCCGTCCTCATCGGCACGGCCCTCCTCCGCGATCCCCTGCGAATCAGGCGGATTTTGCGGGCTGCGCGGGCGCGGCCGCCGAAACAGGCTTCAGTTTCCGCTCGATGATCTTCTGCTGCCAGATGCCCAGCACCGTTGAGACGAACCAGTAGAGGTTGAGGCCCGCCGGGAAGGTGAGAAAGAGAAACGTAAAGATGACCGTCATCATCATGCCGATCTTCGCCTGGTTCGGGTCCGGCGACGGCGTGAGTTTCTGCTGGATCAGCATCGACGCGCCCATCAGGACCGGCAGAATGTAGTAGGGGTCCCGCTCCGAAAGGTCCAGGACCCATAAAAAGGAGGCGCCGCGAAGTTCGATGGCGTACTGCAGCATGTTGTAGAAGGCGATAAACACGGGAATCTGAAGCAGAATCGGCAGGCACCCGCCGGCCGGGTTCACCTTGTTGTCCTTGTACAGCCGCATCAGCTCCTTGTTCAACTTCTCCTTGTTGTCCTTGTACTTGTCCTGAATCACCTTCATCTTCGGCGTCAGTTCCTTGAGCTTCGCCATCGATGCATACGATTTGTACGTCAGCGGATACAGCACCACCCGGACGATGCACGTGAGGAGAAGGATCGACACGCCGTAGTTGGGAATCGCCTTGTGGAACAGGTTCATGAGCCGCAGCATCCAGAATCCCAGCCAGTCGAACCAGCCGAATTTCATGATGTCCAGAAGATCTTCTCCGTACTGCGTCAGATACTCCGGATTCTTTGGCCCCGCATACAGCGTCTCCCGCAGCGTCAGCGTTCCGCCCGGCGGCGCCGTCAGGACACCGTACTGCGCCTCCGCGGTCAGCGTCGGGCCGTCCATGGACAGCATCGCGCGCGTGAGCGCGCTGTCGGGGATCAAGGACACCGTGAAATAGCGGTCGCCGACGCAGATCCAGCGCAGCACGCCGTCGAGGACCTCCGACCGCCGCTCCGCTGACGGGCTGGCCCGGCCGAAGAGCCGGTCAAAAAAACCAGGCGACTGCTCCTGCCAGTGCTCGATGTCCTTGCCGAGTTTCAAGAACAGCTCATGGATGTCGAGATCCGTCCGGAAGGATTTGCGCGGCAGCGGCGCCAGCAGGAGTCCCAGCGCATGGGAGGAATCGATGCCGAATTCGACCGGCGCGGCGGTCAGATTCCGAAGCCGCGTCTCCAGCCGCGCCTCGTAGGGCCGGCCGCTGAGTTCTATCGTGCGCTCGACGCGGTACAGCGGCGACCCCTGCGGGGAAACGGCTTCGTACACATAGCGGACCTGCCGCTCCGTACCGCCGTCCTTCCTGTATCTTTGGATTTCTGTGCCAGGCAGGCGCAGCCCAACGCAGGGCGCCCGCCACGTTTCGTCCACCAAAATCACGTCCCGCGTGTCCCGGTGCGGCAGCCTCGCGATCCCCGGCAGGCGGATTTGCCGCAGACCCGCACCGAGGTTGGTGGCGGTCAATTCAATCCCATTCCCGCTGAGAACGGTCGTCTCTTCCGCAAGGCTTGTGTCGACAGGCGAAATGGGGATCGGCTGCGGTGATGCAAGTTCAATCGGCTTCAAACTCGCAGTCGGAGCGACTGTGTCTTCACCGGCTTTGCCAGGCCCGGAAACCTGCTTCGGCGGCGGATACTTGTACGCCAGAAACATTTGATATGACGCAAAAACAATCAGCGACAGAACGAACGCCAGAAGAAGCCGCCGGTCCTCCGAGTTCATGGAAGGTCCACCCCCCCGCGCGACAGCGGATGACAACGCAAAAGCCGCCAGAGCGCCGACCCAAGACCCCGGACCGCGCCGCGCCGGCGAATCGTTTCCGACGCGTAGTCCGAACATGTTGGATAAAACCGGCAACCGCCCCACATCGCCGTCAGGGGACGAAACGCGACGGCGTAGATTCGGATCAGCAGCAAAAGAACGCGTGCGGCCATGATCAGAGTTTCGACAAGAGCCGGCGCAACACGGCGTCCGCGGCGGCGCGCGTTTTCAACGACGTGGCCGACCCACGCGCCAGCAGGATGCAGTCCGCCGGCCCGGGAATATGCGCGCCGGCCAGATGACGGAATGACTCGCGAAGAATCCGCTTCAATCGGTTCCTCGGCACGGCGTCACGCGCCACACGGCGGCCCACCACCACCCCGAGCCGGATCAGCGCCTCCGGCGCCTCCGGGTCTGATACCAGAAACACCAATGACGAATGCGAAACCCGCCGGCCCTTCTTGTAGACCCGGTCGAACGCGCCGGCCGGCAACCGCGCCACACGGCTCACGCAGACAGCCGCTTGCGGCCTCTGGCCCGCCGGCGGCGCAGAACGTTCCGGCCGCCGGGCGTCTTCATGCGCCTTCTGAACCCGTGCTTGCGCTTTCGCTTCAAAACGTGTGGCCTGAATGTCGGTTTCATGCCGTACCTCCTGTACGAGTGCTCTGCAGCACGTAATAAGCATCTTTATAAAATGGCCGGCCTTCCATGCGCGCAGCGGCCCGGCCCGCAAAACTCAGAACATAGGGATCCTTCTCCCGCAGGGAATGAAAATGCAGGCAAAGATACGCGTCCGGACGCGACAGCTGGCCCAGGGCCCACATCGCGCCCGCGCGTAGATTCGGATCCGGCGCGCGCAGGTACGACTCCAGCACCGGGTACGCGAGATCGGGATCGCCCGAGAACAAGGCCTTGGCGGTGTTGATCACCACGCGGGCGTTGGGGTCGCTCAAATACGGTTTGATCCGGAACCGCAGCTCGTCCGGATCGCGGCCCAGGACCGCATCCATGCTTTCGATCGTGTTCGCCCTCACCCGCGCGTCCTTGTCCTCCAGCATGTCCCTCAGCCGGTCCACGACCTCCTTGCGATCCGGAAATCCCCGAAGGCCCGCACAGGCCGCCGACCGCACGCGCTCGTCGGGGTCATTGAGAGATTTCAGCAGGATGTTGTACGCCTTCTCGTGCCGGATCCCCTCCAAAGACCGCACGGAGGAAATCCGGACGAGCGGTTCCGGATCCTCGCACAGCTTGAACAGGCCGGCCGGCGGGTTCTCCGCGCAGAGATGCGACAGGGCCGACGCAATTTTTCGTTTCAGCATCCAGTGCGCGCCGCCGATCCTCTTCTCGATCTCCGCCGCCTCCGCCGCGCCGCCGATCACCATCAGCGCCTCCATCACGGCCATCTGCACCGGAAGGCTCGGCGTGTCCAGATGGCGCGCGATCTCCTTCACCGGCGCCTTGAGGTCCGCGGCGCCGACGCTCTCGATCATCCGCGCCACCGTCATCGCCGCGCTCTCCTGCTCCATCTGCGCCGCGAGACGCTGCTGAAGCCGCGCGCGGACCTGGACGGCGTCCTCCTTCGAAAGCTGCAGCGCCTGATCGACCACTTTCGAAAAGGCCTCGCCCCACCGCGACACCGCCAGTTGGACCAGCTTCGGCGCCAGAAACCGTTTCTCGGCGTTCAGCGCCATCAGGAACAGTTGCTGGAAATCCGCGTCCGGACGCGACAACAATGTTTCCGACAGCCTCGATTCCAGCGACTCGATCGGCGGCGGGAGAGCCACATGCGGCGCAGCCGCCGGACGCGCGCCGTCCCGGTCCGTCAGCGACTTCGACAGGCGCTGCAGAAATCCGGCCGGGAGCGTGCCCGTGGCGCGCAGATGGCGCACCAAGCCTGCCTGCGCCGCATCCGCAAGGGCGATGTCGGCGTTTCCGAGCAGCGTGATCGCAAGGTCCACGCCCTGGTTCGACCAGAGCGCAATTCGCCGGACCACTTCCGCCACGGCGGCCTTGTTCCGCAGCGCCTTCAAAAGCTGGGTGGCCTTCGCGTAATAGACCGGCGCCGGATTGTCCGCCATGCACTCCAGGATCGCCGTATGCAGTTCGATCGGATTGTCCGGATACAGAAATTCGGTGATGCCGTCCGTAAAGGACCGGCCCTGGATCGCGGCCAGGGCGCGACAGGCAACCGGGGAATCAACGCCGTCCCGGCGACGGAACGCCTCCTCCAGAACGCCCACCGCCGCGCGGTATTTCAGCCTGCCCAATAGGGTCATCGCCTTGTGACGGTTCGACACGGTCATCTTCGGCAGCGCTTCGACCAGGGCCTTGCCGGTTTCCGTGCGCGTCACGCCGGACGCCAGCGTGTCCAGAACCGATTCGACCACCACCGGGTGGGCATCCCGAAGCAGCGGCGTCAACAGCTCGGTCGCCTTCGGGCCCAACACTTCATTTGCGGCGGCGGCCGCGGCGGCGCGCTGCAGAGGCTCGTTGGACTTGAGCAGCCCCCGCACGTGGTCCGCGCCCAGAATCTTCTCGCGGTCGCCGCGCCGGATCGCGAAATAGCTGATCAGGACGCTGTTGTTCCGGATTTCTCCCGCCACCGTCGAGGGCGTCGCGCCCTCGATCTCGGCATACGCATCCAATATCTCCTTCGCCAGACCCGACAGCCGCGCGTACGGCGCTTTCTTCTTACTCACGCCGCGCCACGCCCCGGCTCTCGAGCAGCTCCGCACCCGCGCGGACTCGCGATGGAATATCCTTGACGCCCCGGCCTGCGGCGCCCGGCGCGTCGCCCGACGTCTCGATCCGCGCATCGAGATGCCAGCCGGCCGATCCCATGAGGCGGGACAGCGCCGCGTCGATGAGCGCGGCGTTCTTGTCGGCCGATATCTGTTTTTGCTGGATCGATCGCTGACGGCCGTAGACGGCCGTCAATGTTTTCTTGGCGGCCGAACACTCCACCGGCCGGCCTTCCTTCAAATGGGAGGCCAGCGACGCCTGCGAGCTGCTCAACGCCTCCACCAACTTCGACCAGAGTTGATTCACATTCACCCCGGGGTTGGGCGGCGCCGCCGGCGAGGAATCGTCAGCGGCGACGCCTCCGCCCCCTGCAGCCGGCGCCGACCGCAGGCGGCTTTCGAGTTGCTCCACGCGCCGAACCACCTCGCTCACCGGCATCTGGCGCTTGAGTTCGATCAAATCTATCAGCTGGATGGCAAGAAACAGCCCGGGCTGCCGGGTCGAGCGCAGATTGCGCTCCGATTCGAGCAAGGATGAGATCATCCGCAAAAGCGAGTCAGGGTCGAATGCCGGCGCCCCCGGCGCCGCCGGCGCTGTTCTGTCCGCCTCCGCCAGCCACATCTGCTTGAGGCGCTTGGCCAGCTGCACCAGAAAGTGCGTCATGTCCCTGCCTTCGTCCTCGATCCGGCGCGACACCTCGAACATCTTCGGCCGGTCCTCCGCCCACACGGCGCCCACCACGGTATCGATCGTCTTTTGGTCCACCCAGCCGAACAGCCGGTCGATCTGGTCCTCCCGGACGTCCGACTCCGAATAGGCCGCCGCCTGCTCCAGCGCCACCAGCGCGTCCCGCGCGCTGCCGTCCGCCCACTCCGCCAGCTTGCCGACGGATTCCACGTCGATGCTGATCTTCTCCTTCTGGCACACCGCCCGGATCAGCCCCTCGAGGTCCGACGGGGACAGGCGGTGAAACTCGAGTTCCTGGCAGCGGGAATGGATGGTTTCGGGAATTTTTTGCGGATCGGTCGTCGCCAGAATGAAGACGACATGCTCCGGCGGTTCCTCCAGCGTCTTGAGCAGCGCGTTGAACGCCTCCTGCGTCAGCATGTGAACCTCGTCGATGATGTAAATCTTGTAGCGGCCGCTGGTCGGCGCAAACCGGACATTCTCCCTGAGCGCGCGCACGTCCTCGATCTTCCGGTTCGACGCCCCGTCCATCTCGATCACGTCCAGACTGTTTCCGCCCGAAATCTCCACGCAGGCGGGACACCGGTTGCAGATCTTCGGGCCCGGACCCTCGGCGCAGTTCAGCGCCTTGGCAAACAGCCGCGCCGCCGTCGTTTTCCCGACGCCCCGCGGCCCCGAGAAAATGTAGCCGTGGCCGACATGCCGCCGAAAGAGCGTGTTCACGAGCGTCTGCCGCACGTGCGGCTGGCCCGTCATCTCCTCGAACGTCATCGGCCGGTATTTCAGCGAAAACACCCGGTGCCCTTCTGACACAGCCCTACCTCCAAATCCAAAATCCAAAATCCAAAATCTAAAATCCAAAATCTAAAATCTCAGAAGTATAAAGGGGGTGTGCACCTGGCTTCGACCCTCCGGCCCAACCGGCCTTCCGACGGGCCGGCTCCATCCAGGTGATCCCGCGCAAACGCTCGTATCGGCTTAGGGCTGCTTCCTTCCGGACCTGACCCGGTTCACCGGCGCGCGCCCCGCGGGGCCCGAACTTCAACGCTTTTCCGTCGGCGCCTGCATTTTGCCGTCAAGCCTTCGCTCAGGAGTTCGGCCCTGCTGAAGCGGATTGCAGGCAGCCCGCAGAACGGACAAAGGAACCGCTACCTCCCCGCTTAGCACACCCCCCGGTTTTTTTCAGGCCTCCAAAGTTGCGAGTATATAGCGCCGGGTGGTAACTTGCAATACGAGCGCCTTCATTTGACCATGGAGAGGTACCCAAGTGGACGAAGGGGCACGCCTGGAGAGCGTGTACCCCGCGCAAGTGGGGTCGAGGGTTCGAATCCCTCCCTCTCCGAAGATGAGGTCGTGTGGGCGGCGCGGTGTTCCGGCAGTACGACGACGCCGAGGTGACCAAGGCCCGGTGTCTCTTGCACCTGGTCCGCAAGCACGGATTTCACCGCCGCACGCTGGCGAAAATGTGGTCGCTGGTCCCCTGCTGGAAGATCCGCGGATGCGGGGCGTGCCGCAACCTGTGCGCGTGGGCGATCAAGACCCGGCGGAAACGATAAAGATATACCGAGATAACGGAGATCGCATTCATGCCTTGGGACGGGATGGATGGACACCGGAGGACGCATGTAAATATGGAGAGGTGCCGGCGGGCGGCCGTATGCCGTCGGACGGGCGCCGGGCATCCCTCCATTTTCGGAAGACGGAGAGGGTGAGATTCGAACTCACGAGACCCGCAAGGGCCCAACGGTTTTCAAGACCGTCGCCGTCGTCCACTTGGCTACCTCTCCATTAAATTGGCGGAGGGGCCGGGATTTGAACCCGGGGAACACCTATTAAGCGTTCAATCGCTTAGCAGGCGATTGCCTTCGGCCACTCGGCCACCCCTCCAAGCGATGCGTCTGTTTATCACGCTCGTTACGTCCGTGTAAATACGCCGGAAACTCGCTCCTGATAGAGCCTGTCGATTTGGCCGACCATGTGCCGGATGTCGAAGTCGTCCTTCCAAGAGGACCGCGCGCCCTCCCGGAGCGCCGACCGTCCGGCCGGGTTCTCCATCAGTTCGATCACGCGCTGCGCCATGGCCGGCGTGTCGCCCGGCGGGAACAGGAAACCGTTCACGCCGTCGGTCACCGCTTCGGGGCCGCCGTCCACCCGCGTGGCGATTACCGGGACGCCGGCCGCGAGGGATTCGAGGAAAACGCGAGGCAGGCCCTCCCAGCGCGAGGTGAGGACCGTCAGGTCGGAGGCGCGGATGAGATCGGGAATGTCGGACCGCCATCCCAGGAGCCGCACCGTGTCGCCGAGACGATTCCGCTCGATCGACGCCTCGATGGGGACGCGTAATTCTCCGTCGCCCGCCAGCGCGAACTGGACGCCCGGCAGTTTCGAACGCACCCGCGCCGCGAGGTCGATGAAATCCAGCGGGGATTTTTGAGGTTTCAGGCACGCCACCATCGTGATGAGAGGCCGCGCCGGATCGAATCCCATTTTATGCCGGATCGACGCCACGTCCGTGGCCTCCCGGTACGGCCGAGGATCGATGCCGCTCCGGATCATCCGGTATTGCGCCGGCCGGCCGACTCCCGCCGCCAGGCCGTTTCTCACAGTCGCCTCGGAAACTGCGACGATTCTGTCCGTCACCCTCGACGACACGCGCTCGCACCAGACGAAAAGACTTCGCACCGGGGCGGGCTGGCCGGCATGAAATCCCCAGCCATGCGCCGTATGGAAAATCAGAGGCACACCCGCCGCGCGCGCCGCCAGGCGACCGAGGACGCCGGCTTTTGAACTGTGCGTGTGAACGATGTCATAACGGCCGGTTCGAAAAAGCCGTTTCAATTCCAGGAACGCCGCAACATCCCTCCACGGGCACACCGGCCGCGCCAAGTGGGGCGCGACGCGGTACCGCTCGCCGAGCCGCCGCGCGCGGTCGTCCAGAAGGCCGCCGGGTCCGCTGATGAGATGGGTTTCGTAATGCTCGGCCGGAAGACGCTCAACCGTTGTGAGCGTGTTGTCCTGGGCGCCGCCCAGCTCAAGCTGGGTGATGACGTGGCAGACCCGAATCCGCTTTTTAGTGATGAAACGGGTTCGGGTTGTTTGCCCACGACGACGGGTATTCGCCGGCGCCGATGTCATGCGGCTGCGCAAATGGGTGCTGCGGCGACGGCGAGCCGAAGTTGCCATCGTCCGGATCGTGAAACGCGGTTCCCATGAACGCCGCCTGGGGCGAGTGGCCGTCGTTGTCGCCATCCGAGATGGTCGAGCCGGCGCCCGTATATCCGGCCGGCACCGTGCCGCCCTCGTTGATGTAGCCGAGTCCCTCCCGCGGATGGGCCAGGGAGGGGTGCTGGAAGTCCGGACTGCCGGCGACGTTCGCGCGGTCAGGAGCGAAATACCGCCGGAAGCCGTCGGTATGCTCGTCATACATGACGCCCCAGGTGTTGTCGCGGACGCCGGGCAACTGAACAATGCCGTGAGAGTACGGCGGCACGACAAACTTGTTGTGGGGATCGCTCTTTTTGAGAAACTCCTCGAGATTGGTGAAACCATCGCCGTCGTCGTCGGTGGAAGCGTCAACCGCGCTGGCCGGATTCAGGCCGAACACCACTTCCCAGGAATTCGGGATCCCGTCCATGTCGTCGTCGGCGCCGTTGGGCGCCGCCCCGGGTCCCGTGGGCTGTTTCGGATTCGAGCCTCCGGTGAATTCATCCAGATTGGAGTAGAGGTCGCCGTCGGCGTCGCCGGCGGCATCGTTGCTCGTCGGGTTGAGACCGAATCGCAGTTCCCACGCGTCCGGCATTCCGTCCATGTCTTGATCCTGGAACGGTCGGTTCGGCTTGGAAGCCGCGCTCTGCGGGTTGCTGCCGTCGATGAACTCCGACACGTTCTTGTATCCGTCGCCATCCGCGTCGCCGGCGGCGTCCAACGCGCTGTTGGGATTGAATCCGTTGGCGATTTCCCAGTTGTCCGGCATTTCGTCATGATCGGCGTCCGCCACCGTGGTGGTGGTTCCGGGATTCGATGCGGTGTTGCGCGGATCCGTGCCGTTCTGAAATTCCAAAAGATTGGAGTACCCGTCGCCGTCGGCGTCCGCCGTAGCGTCCGTGGCGCTTCCCGGATTGAATCCGTTGGCGACCTCCCAGTTGTCCGGCATGCCGTCAGCGTCGCCGTCCGGGCTGGAGCCGCTGGGCACCGAGGTCGAGCTTCGGGGATTCGTGCCGTTCTGAAACTCCATCAGGTTGGAATACCCGTCGCCGTCGGCGTCCGACGAGGCGTCCGTGGCGCTTCCCGGATTGAATCCGTTGGCGATTTCCCAGTTGTCCGGCATGCCATCGTCGTCGCCGTCCGAGCTGGTTGTCCCGCCGCCCGGATTGGACGCGGAATTTCTTGGATCGGTTCCCATCTGGAATTCCTGCAGGTTCGTGTATCCGTCGGCGTCGGCGTCAGCCGAAGCGTCCGAAGAACTCATGGGATTAAATCCGTTGGCGACTTCCCAATTGTCCGGCATCCCGTCGAAATCGTCGTCGGCGCCGGTGGTCCCGCCGCCGGCGCCTGGATTCGACGACGGATTGCGCGGGTCGGTCCCCATCTGGAATTCCTGCAGGTTCGTGTACCCGTCCCCATCCGCGTCGAGCGATCCATCGGCCGAATTGGGATTGAATCCCCACGCCAGTTCCCAACTGTTCGGGAGAAGGTCCCCGTCGACGTCCGGGTTGGAGCCCGGCGTGGACGCGGCGCTGAGGGGGTCGGAGGCGGAGAAAAACTCGTCCATGTTGGTGAATCCGTCCCCATCGAGGTCTCCCGAGGCGTCAAACGGGTAGCCGGGATTCAGACCGTGGCTCAACTCCCATTCGTTGGGCAGCCCGTCCCCGTCGTCATCCGAGAAGGTAATTTCAGAAAATGGAACAAGGGCATTGTTGGCAGGATCGGAATGGCCCTGGAACTCGTCCAGATTGGTGTATCCATCTCCGTCTAGATCGCTGGAAGCGTCGGTCGCGTTGTTAGGATCAAGACCGTTGTCGATTTCCCACTGATTGTACATTCCGTCCCCGTCGAAATCGGGATTGTAGCTGGTCACCGTAAAGAAGTCGGCGCCCAGCGTGGCGTCCAGGTTGAAGAATTCGTTCAGCATGTAATCCGCCGTGGGGGTGAGCGCCGTCGCCGCCAGAAGCGTTGACACCATGGTGGCCGAGGGCACGGATACTCCGCTGGCGGGGTTGGTTCCCACCTGATATTCGACGATGTTCGGGAACCCGTCCCCGTCGCCGTCGTCGTCGGCGTCATCCCGCGAATTGGGATTGAGACCGTTGGCGACTTCCCAGTCGTTGGGCATCCCGTCCCCGTCGACGTCGAAACTGGGGGCGTAGGACGTCACGTTGAAGAAATTGGGGCCCAAGGTGGCGTCGAGGTTGAGAAAATTGTTGATCATGTAGTCCATCGCCGGCGGAAGCGGACCCGCAGCCGTCAGCGAGGACAGCTCGGTGCGGTCCGGAACATCCGAGGCGTTGTTGGGCGCGACCCCGAGCTGAAATTCCACGATGTTCGGAAAGCCATCTCCGTCAAGATCCAGTCCGGCGTCGGACCTATCGTCCGGATTCAATCCATACAGTACCTCCTGGTCGTTGGGAATCCCGTCTCCATCGCGGTCGTGGGAAGGCGCATAGGTGGCCGCAGCGAAGAAATTCGGCCCCAGGCTGGCGTCGAGATCCAAACGCTCATTCATCACAAACGCCGCCGCGCCGGCCAGGCCGGAAGCGATTCTCTCAGCAATTTTGCTGGCGGTCGGCTGGGACGCGCCGTCCTGCGGATTGGTCTGGCTCACGTACTCGACGATGTTCGGATACCCGTCCCCGTCGGCGTCCAGATTCTTGTCCGAAGGATCATCGGGATTGAGGCCGTTGGCCTCCTCCCATTCGTTCGGCAGACCGTCAAAATCACGGTCCGGAAGATTCCCGTGCAGTTGGTTCGGGTCCACATCGGGCGCTTTGCTGAGATCCCCGCCAGGTACTACGAGGGGGACAGGCGCAAAAGGCAATCCTCCGCCTCCGGGGCCTACGACATCACGACCCTCTATGATGGGTCCGGGGGCCGGGCCGCCGGGTTCGCGATTTTCCGGCAATATCCCCCGGTCGCCGTTCCCGAGTTCAAAGACCGGACCGAACGGATTTTCTCCCGGGCCACCGATCGGACCAAACGGATTATCAATAGGACCTCCCACTGGCTCGCCCGGGCCGCCGATGAGTGGTTCTCCCACCGGACCTTCGCCCGGACCTCCGCCCGGCACACCCTCGCCAATCGGCGGACCGCCTACACCCGGATCGCCTGTCGGCGCGCCCGGTTCTCCCGGTCCTCCAGGTCCTCCCGGCGCTCCCGGCTCGCCCACAGGGCCGGGGCCACCCGGACCGCCCGGACCTTCCGGCGCCGGCGCTCCGGGCCGATCACCACCCAGACCGACCGTCGCCAAGAGATCCGCCATCGCCTGCATCGGATTCGCGGGCTCTCCTCCACCCGGCGCTCCTCCTTCGGCCGGACCACCAGCAGGAGTAAATCCAATAAACCCACCAAACCCTTCCATCCCCGCAGGACCGCCCGGACCCCCGCCCGGCGCGCCGCCGCCCAGCGCCACAAAAGCTTCCATGCCCGTCGCAGCCGGCGCTTCAATTCCACCCGGCGCCGCGCCCGGTTCAGGGGCCG
>Ga0156027_1116_pt5 | contig 22347 bp, 18 predicted proteins | sample RifCSPlowO2_02_FD_107681 | JGI IMG/M metagenome (GOLD analysis project Ga0156027, IMG submission 107681) | Candidatus Lindowbacteria bacterium RIFCSPLOWO2_02_FULL_62_12 | reverse complement strand
CGATCCACACGCCGCCGCTGTCGCCCAGCCATACGCTGTCCGCGTCCTCGCGGCCCGACAGGTCCCGCACCCACCGCGCGCTGCCGGTCGTCGGCAGGCGGTTGCCCAGCGCCGTGTCGGACGCTACGTCCGACGGCGCGTTGTGGTCCTGATACGACACGCGGATCACGTCCGTGCCGCCCACGGTCAGCGTTCCGTCCGCAAGCGCCGCCACGATCCGGTCCGAAAGCGGGAGTCCGGCGCTCCGGAAAATGCCCGTCGTCTCGCCGCTCTCCGTCAGAATCACCGTCTCCGTGTCGAACTCCAGCGTGCCCTGATCGTCCACGGCCGCCACGGTCACCGAGATCGTGTCCTTCGACTGCGGGTTCCAGTTCTCGTCCGTGTCGCTCACTTCGATGTAGGCGCTGTCCGAACGCGTGTAGTACGTGTCGGTCACGCCGGTGTAATCGGACTCCCAGTAAAACCGCACCGTGCCGCCCGTCGTGATCTCCACCGCCACCGCCGTGTCGATCGACGTGTCGGTCGAGTTCGGGTCCACGTCGTCGTAGCGCACAAACAGCGTGTCCGTCCGGCCCCAGCTCAGGCGGCCGTCGCCGACCGAGGGATACTCGGTGTCCGTCAGCGTGATCGCGACGCTCCGAAACTCCCCGCTCGTGTCCGTCGACTCCGTCAGCGTGTAGCTCTCCGTGTCCAGCACCAACCCTTGCGCTCCGCCGCCCAGGGGAACGTTGCCGGTTCGGACGACGACCACCATCGTGTCTTTCTGGAACGGATCGCGGTTTTCGTCCGTGTCAAAGACCGCAATGTACATGAGATCGCGCGTCTGAAAGGTGTCGACGTCGTCGATGAACGAGGCGTCCTCGTACAAAACTACCCCGGACGCCTCCTGACGGTTATAGACCGTCGCCGAGTCCTGCGACGTGTCACTGCCGTCGCCGCCGATGTTGTCCCACAGATCGTTGTAGATCACCGTGATTGAGTCCTTGTGGCCCACGAGCAATATCCGGTCGGCGAAACTCGACGGAATGGGACCCGTGTTCGAAAAAACGATCGGCAGGCCCGGCGCCGTGAAAATGCCCGAGGCGGCGGCGTTTTCCGTCAGCACGTACGTCAGGCTGTCGCCTGTTTCGGCGTTGCGCACCGTTACGCGGATCGTGTCGGCCGCGGAAAAATCGACGTTCGCGTCGGGATCGGTCACCTGAAGATGCCCGGAATCGATGACGGTCGTGTACGTGTCCGCATTCGCCGTGGCCGCGCCGTTTCGCCACTGAACGTCCGACGAAGGGAAATGCACGATCATGCTGTCGCTCCATACCGTGTCGCCGTACGGGTCGGTCGCGTCCACGTACTGGAAGAAAACGCTGTCGCCCTCCTTGACGTACAAAAGCCCGTTGTTCTCCCCGCCCCCGATCGCTTCGCTGGCCGTCAGCGGAAGGCCCGTTCCGGTGTCACGGAACGGGATCGAAAACCCGGTCAGGCCCGTCGCGATCTCCGTCAGCGTCCACGTCTCCGTGTCGCCGCCCAGCTTCGAGTAGACCGTCACCGTCACATTGTCCTGCGTGCCCGCGGCGGCGTTCTGGTCCGTGTCGTGCACCTGCAAATACAGGCGCGTGCCGGCGTAAACGGTCGTCGTGTCGCCGCCCGACACCGAGATCACGCGGGCCTTGGCGTGCGTCTGAATATATAGGTAGGCGTAGCCCGTACAAAATGCGTCCTTGTACTGGATCACGTGCTGCGAACTGTCCGTGACCGCGTACGTCCATGTGTCCCCCAGGGCGGACTGCGTGTACAGCCCGATCACCGACGAGCAAACGCCGCCGACGAAGAATGCCTCGGACCGCCGCGACCCCCGAGACCCGCTCGTGTCCCGCAGGTCGCCGCTCTGGTAGAAGAAGGAGTTCGTGTCGTTCAAAAGTACATTTGAAAACGCAAAGGGGCCGAACGTGTCGGCCGAATAATCCTGGACGACCGTGTCGAACCCCTCCCACGGGTCGAAAAACCACAGGTCCTGCTCCGACGACACCACATACCGGCCCACCGCCGTCACCGCCACCGTGAAGGTGTCGTTCATGTACACGGTTTTGACGAGGGGCGCCACGTGAAAGATCATCCGCTCATGCGGCGAAGACGTCGTGTGCGGCCGGCTGTCGCTCACGGCGCCGCCGGTGTCGATCTCGAAATTGCCGGCGTCCGTGTCCGCATTGATGCCCGCGCCCGCGCGCCAGGTCGTACTCCGCCGGCGGCCCGGCAAACGGATCACGACGCTCCGAGACGACAGCGCTTGCCGCAGAATACCCGTGCCGTACGTGCTCTGGATCGCGATCTCGTCCATGTCAATCGTGACGTCGTTCACCCACTCAAGCTGCAGGCGCTGGGAGGTGCCGATCGCGTTGTTGATCAACAACTCGTCGGCCGCATCGAAAACGCCGTCCCGGGTGGCGGCCAAGTCCCCGTCGCCGCCGGTGATGCCGGTGGTCTTGCCGCATTCGTTTGTTTGCACTGTGTTCGCGTCCGCCACATCGCTGTCATGCACCAAATACCAGCCAAACGGTGGAATCACGTCAACACCGCCGGCGTCCAAGTCCGGATCCTCGCCGACGCCCACCTGGCCCCCGGTGCCGTTCACTTCCAACTGCATCCCAGTCAAATCCACCGTGTCCTTCGTCGGATTGTAGATCTCAATATATTGCCCGTCCGCGTCCACCGTCGTCGGCGGCTGCGCATACAACCGGCTCATCACCAGCGTGTCCGACATGAGAAGCGCCCAAGCCCGTTCCGGACACCCGGCCACCGCCCAGACAGACAGGAGTCCCGCCACCATCGGCCTATAGTATTTCCTCTCCCCTCCTCGCGGGGTAAGAAAGTGAATAGCTGCAAGAAACGCATTTAGTAATATACGGTTATTTATATACATATAATAATAGGGTTTGCAAAAACTGTACCTGTATTAGGACTGTGGTTTAATTAGTTGATAATGAAGATATTAGATGCCATCATGGTCTGCATGGTTCATTTCTGGCATCTGAAGTGAAGCCTGGTTGATAAATATTTCTCTATTCAGAAAGTTGTCGTGGATTTTCCCCTATGAAAAGTTCAGAAACAAGCATGCAGGCATCGAACAGCATAATCTGATCACGGCATCCGAATCGAAGGGCAAATCGCCATTGCGGCGGAGGAATAGGAATATTCTATTATTATTAGATGTTGTGTCTATTACGACACAGCCAAAAAATCCGGTTGCAAAAATCGATGGCATGAGGGCGGCGTTGTGAGAAATAATTCTCTATACATGCGCCGAACTTATCATGAGCGCCGGACAGTTGATGTCACGGAACGGATGCGGAAAGATTATTTGTTATTGGTCATTTGTTGTTTTCTATTTGTTATTTGGAAATATCCAATAACCAATAACAAATGACAAATAATCATTCATGCTTATAGGGTTGCAACATAGGGCCGAGTCTAGGCGAGTCTAGGTGCCGGACATAGACTTATAGACTTATTTCATCAGTCTATGCCGTTTCATTCTGAACCGCAGCGTGTCCCGCCGGATGCCCAGTATTCTCGCCGCCTCCGATTGGTTTCCCTCCGCCAGCTTCAGCGCCGCCTTGATCCGGTCCTTCTCGAATCGCGCCACCTGACGGTCCAGGTGCTTCAGGTCCGCCCGCGTCAGGGGGTCACGTCCGTCACCCGAATCCTCGGCCGGCGTCGGAGACGCCGGCACTTGGGGCGCCGGAGGCGCTGACCCGGCCGGCGGCGCGGGCGCCGCGGGCGCGCCGGGCAAAACGGCAGGGGCGGAAGGAGCCGGGGACTGGAGGAGGACCGGGGGTTCCTCCTGTATTTTTGCAGTCCCCCGGGGGATATAAATTTCAGGGTCCGCGGTCGGAAGGCGCTCGACGCCGGTGATGACTTCCAGCGGCATTTCCTCTGGCCGGATCCGGCCCTCGCTTCGCAGGATCATCACGCGCTCGATGGTGTTCCGAAGCTCCCGGACGTTGCCGGGCCAGGGGTAGTTCAGCAGAATCTGCTGCGTCTCCTCCGTCACGCCCTCCACCCGCTTGGCCATCTCCCGGTTGAAATGCTCGATGTAGTGCGCCGCCAGACTCACAACATCCTCCGGACGGCGGCGAAGCGGCGGAATTTCGATCGGGAACACACTGATCCGGTAGAACAAGTCCTCGCGGAACTTCTTGTCCTCCACCAGCTTCTTCAAGTCCTGGTGCGTTGAGGCGATCAGACGCACGTCCACCTCGATCTCGGCCTCGCCCCCCACCCGCCGGAATCGCCTCTCCTGAATTACCCTCAGAAACTTCGCCTGCAAGCCCAAATCCAGCTCCGCCACCTCGTCCAGAAAAAGCGTTCCCCGATGCGCCTGCTCAAAAAGTCCCCGGTGCCGGCGCTGCGCGCCCGTGAAGGCGCCCGGCTCATAGCCGAACAGCTCCACTTCCAGAAGCGACCCCGGAAAGGCGGCGCAGTTGACGGCCACAAACGGACTCCTGCGCCGCCCGCTCTGCTCGTGGATCAGCCGCGCCGCCACCTCCTTGCCGCTCCCCGACTCCCCCGTGACCAAAACGGTCGAATCGGTCGGCGCCACCTGCCGTATCTTCGACTGGACTGCCTTCATGGCGGGACTGGCAAAAATGTATTTCATGCGTAATCCGCCGCGTCACAACGTGAGAATTTTTTCACAGTCCATTTATACCACGCCGGCCCGACGGAATCAAATCCGCCCACGTGGGCTTGCATATGCGCGTGAAAAAATCTACCCTCGACCGCGTTCCCATGCGTGACAACGTTCTATGGATCGCTCTGTCTTTCTGCGCCCTCTTCGCCGCACTGTCCCGGCCGGCCGCGGCCGGGTCAGCGCCTCCGGCGCCGGCCGACTCCGCCGTGGCCGTTCTGAACCGGGAGTATCTGCCGGCGGTGCTTGACATGATCGGCGACGCCCGGCGGAGCGTCCGGATCATCCAGTACGAGTATGTGTCGTATGGTGCCGTCCGGGAAATCGAAAAGGCGATTCTGGCCGCCGCCCGCAGAGGCGTGTCCGTCCGGATGCTCGTCGACGACTCGGTCCGCGCCAGCCGGAAAAACGTTGAGTGGCTGGCCAAAAAAGGCATCGACGTCAAACTGGACGAGACGCGCGAGTACCGGGAGCCCGGCGACAGGACAACGCATGCCAAGATGATTCTGGTCGACCATCAACGCGTGATGGTCGGGTCGACCAATTTCAGCGACAAGTCGATCTCCGACAATAATGAGGCCAATGTGCGGCTCGACCATCCGGCAGCGGCGAAGGCGGCGGGCGCCTACTTCGACGAGCTGTGGAACGATGCATCGAAAGAGCCGGCCGTTTCGCCGTTTCGATCGGCGGACGTCGACCTGATATTCAACCGGCAGTACTTGCCGGCCGTCACGCAACTCTTTCAAACCGCGAAACGGCGGGTATACGTTGTTCTCTACGGCGCCAATGTCGGCCGCCCAGGGTCATCGGTCCGGGAATTGATCGACGCGCTGGCGAGTGCCGTGCGGCGGGACGTGGATGTGAGAGTGATTCTGGACAAATCCGGCGGATCTTTCGCCGAAAAGACGCTGAAGTTCAGTCAGGAGGCGGCCGGCGCGATGGAGAAGGCCGGAGTCGCCGTGAAATTCGATTCCGAAGAGGTGATCACCCACGCCAAGGTGCTGGTGGTGGACGACGCGGTCGTGGTGGGCGGAACCAACTGGGGATACGGGCCATTGCATGAGTACAATGACATCAACGTGATCGTCCGCCGGCCGGATGTCGTCGGGCGTTTCGCGGAACGGTTTCTGGCGATGTGGAAGGGAGATCAGCGGTTTTAACGTTCGCTCAGAAGGGTTTCTTGATGAGCCCCCGCCGAAGCAATTCCTCTTTCATGATCTTTCGCTCGCGCCGCGCGTATTGCTTGTAATTCTCGCCATGTTCCTTCAATAGTTCCTGGTCTGACATCTCCCGGATGACCTTCATGAATCCCTCCGGGCTGGGCAGGTCCACCGGCGGGATGGCCGATGGATGGGGAGGTTCCACGAGTTTGGTCCTGCTCACCGGCTCCCACTCGTCCCAGTCCGTATGTTTCACCATATCCTCGCCGCTCACCTCGCCGGATTGGATCATCTCCGCAAGCGCGCCCCTCGCAAACGGCCCGAGGATGGCCCCCGAACCCTCCAGCCGCACCATCCAGCCGACGCTCGGCGGAAGCTCCACGGGAACGCCACTCCACAAAAAGGAGAGCTCCGGGAAATCCTGGGCGCCACGCCATTCCTCCGTGCCCTCCCGGCACAACCTCGTCTCCGGCCGGATGAACTCGGACAACTGCTCCGGAAGATACGGGCCGTAGAGTTTGTCGTCCACCCACGCGTACCATCGGTTCATCTTTGTTTCGCCAGCCTACGCCGAAATGCCGGCGCTGTCAACAAAATCCCGCGCGCCGCAGGTCCTTCAAGGTGTCGATGTCATACCATGGATCCAGGATCGCCGCGCGAATCCGCCGCCGGATCGCGCGTTCGAGGGTCATTCGAAACACGGTGGGACCGCCCCAGCGGATCCGATAAAACAGGTCCCGGCCGGCCTTCCGAAATCCTGCGCGCGTCAGCCCGATCAGATAATATCCGCCGTCCTCCGCGGGCCCCAGCACGAGGTCGTGGTCGCGGAGCCGCGCCGCCGCTCGCCGGATGAATCCCGCCGGCAACGTGGGACTATCGCTGCCGATCAGAATCACGGACGGCGATTCGGCCAGCATCTCAGCGAACGCCCAACGCATCCGCGCGCCCAGCGTCCGGCCCCTCTGGCGGGACATGACGCCACGAATCCCAAACCGCAACCGCAGCCGCCGCTCCGCGCCGGCCGGATCAGCGCCTCCGGCGCCCCAAGTGCCGGCGTCTCCGACGCCGGCCGGCGTGTAAAACACGCGCCACGCCAGCCCCGCGCGCCCGGCCAGCCGCAGCGTTGCGTGGACGAACCCCTCATACAGATCGCACGCGCGCCCCTCGCCGACCTCCCGGGCCAGCCGCCGCTTGACCCGGCCGGGCACGGGCTCCCGCACGAACACGCCAAGCGCGACGCCCCCCACGCCCGCGGGCGCGCGGGGCATTACAAGACGGCGGGAAAACATTGGCCACGAACGAACACGAACGAACACGAACTTGCACGAACAAAAACGTTTTCCCAGGGGGATGAAATATCAGAAGACATCGTCTGATCCCCTCTCCCCCGAAGGGGGAGAGGGTCAGGGTGAGGGGGTTCTTCGGCGCCAGAATGGCCACCCTCACCCCGGCCCTCTCCCGCCAAAGGCGGGAGAGGGGGGAAATCCAGGAGACGGCGCATCAAATTTCCAGTCTGTGCGCTTCAGCGCACAGTGATTGAACACCGCTGTTCACCGAATTTCTCGAGGAGCGGGTCCGGGCGCGGGCCGGCCCGGCTCGGCCCGGGCCAGCATTTTTCGGCAGGCCCGGGTGGAGAGCAGGCGGCGGCTGAAGCGGTGGGCCTCGTCGCGGATCCGCTGGAGGAGCTGAAGCGCGGGGTCCGTTTTTCGGAGCCGAACGACCCCCCCATCCTCGAGGACGATCAGCTCCTCCTCCTTGGCCAAGCCTACGATTTCGAATCGGAGATTTTGGATTTTCGATTTTAGATTTTGGATTGTGGAGCCAGAGTTCCTGAGGGGTGAAGACGGCGGAGAAGCAGGAGCACACGGCAGCGCCAGGGCTTTGCGGGCGGCGCGGACGTGGCCCAGGCCGCCGTCGACGAGGATCAAGTCGGGCGCCGCCGGCGATTCCTCCTCGAGGGCGCGCCGGATCGAGCGCCGGACCAGTTCCTCCATCGCCGCGTAGTCGTCCTTGATTTCCAGGGTCTGCAGGCCGAAGGAGCGGTACAGCGATTTGTCCGGCTTGCCGCGCCGGAACACCACCCGGGCGCCGGTGACGATGGCCGGGCCGAGGTTGGCGACGTCATAGCCGTGAATGCACTCGGGCCGGCGCGCGAGCTGCAATTTTTCACGCACGCGGTCCAGTACCTCCTCCGCCTGCGGGTCGGCGCGCTCGTAGAGTCTGGCCCGCGCGTTTTTCTCCGCCAGATCCAGAAGATCATGCGCGTATCCCCGGCCCGGGGACCACAGCCGCACGGGATGGCCGGACCGTTCGGCCAGCCACCGCTTCAGGCTCGACATGTCCGGCGGTTCGGCCTTGATCGCGATTTCCCGGGGCACGCCGCCCGGCAGTTTGTAGTATTCCATCAGAAACTGGCCCAGCGCCTCCGGCTCGGATCCGCCGCCGGCCGGAAAGACAAATCCGGAGCTTCCGGTGATGTGACCCTTTCGGACTTTGAACACGCAAAAACAGATTCGGGCGCGGTTCGGATCGGACACGAACGACACGGCGTCCATGTCGCGGGCGCGCGCGGTCGCCGCGCGCTGTTTCTCCGACAGTTCCCGGAGGGCCGCGATCCGGTCGCGGCAGAGCGCCGCGAGCTCGTAGGATTTCGACGCCGAGGCGGCGCGCATGCGCGATTGTTGGTCCCTCAGAAGCGCCTCGTAGTCTCCGCGCAAAAAGCGTTCCGCCTGCGCGGCCTGCACGGCATACTCGGCCTTGGACACCAAACACTCGCACGGGCCGTCACAGCGCTTGATGAAATACTGGAGGCACAGGGGCGGACTTTTCCTTCCTTCCACGAGCTTTCGCTTGCACGTGCGGATCTTGAAGAACCGGTGGACCATGTCGAGGATCCGGCGCACGTTGAATCCCGACACGTACGGCCCGAAATACCGGGCGCCGCGCGCCGTGTCGTCCTCGATCCGGCGCGTGAGAACGATCCGCGGGAAGTCGCCCGCCGTGATTTTGATGTAGGGATAGCGCTTGTCGTCGCGAAAGACGATATTGAACGGCGGCCGGTGTTCCTTGATGAGCGTGTACTCGAGCATGAGGGCCTCGTACTCGGACGCGCAGATCAGCGTTTCGAGCCGCGCGGCCCGGGCCAGGAAGTAGCGTGTCTTGTCCGGCGCCTGCGCGGAAAAATAATTGGCCAGCCGGTCGCGCAACCGGGCGGCCTTGCCCACATACAGGACCCGGCCCGCCGCGTCCTTGAACCAATAGACGCCGGGCAGACGGGGCGCCGACCGGGCGATGTCCTGAAGAGGCGTGGTGGGTTTGATTTATTTCAATATCGGATGACGGGCGGCGCGGACATCGTCCACGCGCCGGACCGGCGTGCGAATCGGCGCGTCATGGAGGCGCTGCGGGTTGGTTTCGGCCTCGCGCAGGATGGTCTGCATCAGTTCCACGAAACGGTCGAGGGTTTCGCGGCGCTCGGTCTCCGTCGGCTCGATCATCAGCGCCTCCCGCACCAGCAGGGGGAAATAGACGGTGGGGGCATAGAGTCCCTCGTCGAGAATGCGTTTGGCGACGTCCATGGCCGACACGCCGAATTTGTCCTTGAGCGCGATCGCCGAGGCGACGAACTCGTGCATGCACCGGCCGTGGCCGTAGGGGATGGGGAACATCGGCCGGAGTTTTTCCTGAAGATAATTGGCGTTCAGGACGGCGCCGAGGCTCACGCGCCGAATGCCTTCATCCCCGAGGAGACGCAAGTAGACCCAGGCTTTCAGGAGATTCAAAAAATTCCCGAACGCGCCGTGATACCGCCCGATCGACCGGCGGTCCGCCTCGGCCCATCCCCATGCGCCCTCCTCCCGTTTCAAAAAGGGGCCCGGCAAATACGGCGCCAAATGCGACTTGACCCCGATCGGGCCCGCGCCCGGGCCGCCGCCACCGTGCGGGATGGAGAAGGTCTTGTGAAGATTGACGTGGACCATGTCGAAGCCCATGTCGCCGGGCCGGACGCGTCCGAGGATCGCATTCAAGTTGGCGCCGTCGTAGTAGAGGAGGCCGCCGGCGTCATGCACCGCACGGGCGACATCCTCAATACATGTTTCGAACAGGCCGAGCGTATTGGGATTCGTCAACATGAGAACGGCCGTGCGGTTGGAGACTTTCTGCCGCAGGTCCGCGAGATCCACGCGGCCGGTCGCATCCATCTTCACGACGACGACGGTGAGCCCCGACATCGCGGCGGAGGCCGGGTTGGTGCCGTGCGCGTTTTCCGGAACGAGGACTTCCGTGCGGTCCGTGTCGCCGCGCAGCCGGAAATACTGCCGGGCGGTTTTGAGCGCGCAAAGTTCCCCGTGCGCGCCGGCGGCCGGATAGAGACAGACGGCCTCCATGCCGGTCACCGCCGCGAGGTCCTGCTGAAGTTCCCCGAGCGCCTGCAGAACGCCTTGGACCTCGGAGTCCGGCTGCCAGGGATGGGCCTGGAGGAATCCGGGTTCGGACGCGACCGCCTCTCCAGCCTTCGGGCTGTATTTCATCGTGCAGGACCCGAGCGGGTAAAAACTCGAATCGACACAGAGATTCTTGCGGGAGAGATTGACATGATGACGGACCAGGTCATTTTCGGGCAGCGCGTCCAACGCGAGCGGCGCGGCCCGGCGCGCATGGGCGGGCAAGGCGGGGATGCCGGAAGAAACAGCGGTATCAAACAGCCGGCTCATCTATTTCCGCTTTTCTCAATTTCTGAAAGCAGCCACTCGACGTCGGACTCGGTTCTCCGTTCAGTGAACGATACCAGGTAGGTATGCGGCAGGTCGGAATAATACTTGTGCAGATCCAGAACCGGCAGATGATCGAGTTTGCATTTCGCGCGGATGGCCACTTCGAAGAGCGACGCCGAGCCGAAGGCCGGGCCGGCCACCCGATCGAGCCGCCGCAGTCCGTCCAGAAACTGCTCCATCCGCGCCGCCGACGTTTCCGCCACCGCGCGCAGGCCGGCGGCGCCCAGAAGCCGCACGTACGCGCCGGCGTAGATCGCGCAGAGCGTGTGGTTGGTGCAAATGTTGGACGTCGCCTTTTCGCGCCGGATGTGCTGTTCGCGCGTCTGGAGCGTGAGGCAGTACGCCTCCTGGCCCAGCGCGTCCAGCGTCTTGCCGACGAGCCGGCCGGGCAGGCGGCGCAGATATTTTTCGCGCGCGGCGAACACGCCCAGCGCAAGCCCACCATAGACCATGGGCAGGCCCAGGGACTGCCCCTCGGCGACGGCGATGTCCGCGCCGACTTCGCCGGGCGCCGCGAGGACCGAGAGCGACGCCGGCTCGAAGATATGGACAAACCCCGCGCCGATTGTGTGCGCGGCCGCGGCGAGCGACCTCATGTCTTCGATCACGCCGAACAGGTTCGGATTCTGGGCGATGACGGCGATCACCGGCGACCGATCATCCGGCCGGAACATCTCCGGGTTCGTCCGGCCTTCCCCTGAAACAAACGGAATTTCGACCAGGCGCAGCGGCAGGTCCGAAAGATAGGTTCGAAGCACCGCGCGGTAATGCGGATGGACCGCGGTTGAAGCGTACACCGTGCCCGATTTATGTTCCGACGCGCCGAACAGACACAGCACGGCCTCGGCCAGCGCGGTGGCGCCGTCATAGAGCGACGCGTTGGCGACGTCGAGCCCGGTCAGCGCGCAGATGGCCCGCTGGTATTCGAAAAGCCCCTGCAGAATTCCCTGGGACGCCTCCGCCTGATAGGGCGTGTACGCCGAGTAATAATCGGTCCGGCGCAGAATCGTCTCCACCAGCGCCGGCGGTACCATGCGATCGTAGAACCCGGCGCCCAAAAAGGTCGGGCGATCCAGCCGCGTTTTCCGCGCGAGCGCCGAGCCTTCCGCCAAAATTCCGTTCTGCGATCTGGCGCTCCGGCCGAGGAGCGGACGGGAACATAGAAGATGTTTGGGAATTTCAGCGAAGACGTCCTCCGGTTGGGACAGGCCGATGGACCTGGCCATCGACTCCATTTCGGAATCCGTATGCGGGACGAACCCCACGCCTTGCGCGCCTTGGTCAGCCATCGCGGTCAGCCGCTCCGGGCCTGCCTCACTTGCCGCTGTTGATGTGTTTTTCGTACTCTTGCGGCGAAAGGAGAGACGACGCGTCGGAGGGACTCTTGACTTCGATCTCCATCATCCAGCCCCGGCCGTAGGGGTCCGAATTGACCAGTTCCGGCGTCGCCGCAAGGTCCGCGTTCACGCGGGTGACTTTGCCGGACACCGGCGCGTAAATGTCGGAAACGGCCTTGACCGATTCGATCGACGCCAGTACGTCCGACTGTTTGGCCTCTTTGCCCGGCGCCGGAAGGTCCACATAGACGACGTCGCCGAGCTGGTCGGCGGCAAACTGCGTGATGCCGACGACGCCGACGCTGCCGGTCAGCCGCAGCCACTCATGCTCCTTGGTGAATTTCAAATCCGCGGGCGCACCCATGGATGCATCCTCCCTTTCACGCCGGATGCCCTTTCACCCGGCCTTTGACGAATCTCCGTGATACCTGCCGCACCGGAATTTCCTTCCCGCGGCCTTTCACGGCCAGCGCCGCGTCCGGCGGAACGGCGACATCGACCGATCCGAATCCGATGCTGCGGCCCAGGGTCTTTGAGAATACGCCGCTCGTCACCTGCCCGACCTCGCGGCCGTCCAGGACGATCACGTGGCCGTGGCGGATCAGCGCCGATGGATCGGTCCCCGCGTCCAATCCTGTGAGCCGGCGGCGAGGGGCGCGGGTCTTGAGCGCCTCGGCGCCCCAGTACCCGCCGGCGGGCGACACGGCGAATTTCAGTCCGCACTCGAATGGACTGACGGTCTCATCCATGTCCGAGCCATAGAGACTGTAGCCGGCTTCGACGCGCAATACGTCGCGCGCGCCCAATCCACAGGGAGCGACACTACCAGCTTTTAAAAGCCATTGCCACATTTTTTCGGCCTGGGCGTTCGGCGCCACCAGTTCAAATCCGTCCTCGCCCGTGTAGCCGGTCCGGGAAATCCACACGGGTCCGAGGCCTGTCCATTCCATGTCGGCGCCGCCGAAATACGGGATCGCGGCCACGGTCGAATACGGCGATCCCGTAGCCGGCGGCCGAACGACGGCCGACAGGATCGACTCGGCCTTCGGCCCCTGCACCGCGATCATGACGGTGGCGTCGGACCGGTCGCGGGCGCGGCCTCCGCGCGCCTCGATCCATCGGAGGATTTTGTCGCGGTTGGAGGCGTTGACCACCAATAGAAAATCTCCGGAGACTTTCCGGTACAGGATCACATCATCGAGAATTCCGCCCGACTCGTTGAGGACCAGCCCGTATCGGCCGAGCGCGGGCCGGATGTCTGAAACGCGGCAGGTCAGCAGGCGCGAGAGAAACGGCTCGGCCTCCGCCGGAAACTCCAGACGGCCCATGTGGGAGACGTCGAACATGCCGCAGGCGGTTCGAACCGCGGCGGTCTCGTCATAGATTCCGCGATAGAAAATCGGCATGTCGTATCCGGCGAATCCCGCACGACGGGCCTGCAGGGCGGCGTGCTGGTCGAAGAGGGGGGTGTGGCGCAGGTCGTCCATCAGGTGAAACTACCGAGGAGCCGCCGGAGGGCCTTGCGAACGAGAATACGGATTTCTTCGCGGCACCGGCGATACGTTTCGAGATCGCCGCCGATGGGATCGTGCACGTCGGGGCCGGGCTTGCGCGTGGCGTACTCCCTCAGCGTGAAGATCCGGTCGCGCCGCGCGGGGAAGAGCGCAAGGAGCAGCATGCGCTGGCTGTGTTCCATCGTGAGGATCAAATCGGCCCGGGCGACGTCTTCGGCCATGAGGGGCGCGCTCAGATGGGCTTGGAGGCTGACCTGGATTTCGTCGCAGACGGCGCTCGCCCCCTCGCTGGCCGTCCCACCGGCGCGCGCCATGAGACCCCGGGAGAACACCTGGGCCATGTCCGCGAGCGGCTCGAGTTCGCCGCGCGTGATCGCCTCCGCCATCGGACTTCGGCACGTATTTCCGGCGCAGACGTAAAGGACGCGAAGCGGATCCGGAAGAACGTCGGGCGGGATCGCGCCCTGACGAATCACGTGCACTTCGTCCCCCTCGACGGCGACCACGGTCGAGGCGACCTTGCAGGAATGCCGGTCGTCCCGGATGGCCACCTCGACGCCTTCGAATATTCTGGGGTCGATGTCATCAAAGCGCCCTACGGCGCCCCGGCCGGACCGGTTGGCGCTGGTGGAAACGATGGGACCGATCTGGTTGAGAAGGTCGCGCAGTTGCCGGTGGGCCGGGATCCGCACGGCGATGGTGCCGTCGTCGGCGCAGAGGCTCCGGCTGAGTTCTTTTTTCGCCGGCAGCGCGACGGTGAGGGCGCCGGGCCAGAAGCGCGCCATGAGGATGCGTGCGCGCTGGGGGATTTCGGATGCGAGTTTTTCGATTTGCATGCGGGACCCGGCAAGGATCGGAAATTTCTTGTCCGGGCTTCGGCCTTTGAGGTCCATCATCTCCTTGACGATTTCGTCCCGGATCATCCCGCCGATGCCGTAGACGGTGTCGGTCGGAAACAGGATCAGCTTCTTTTTGCGGATGGCGGAAACGATCGGTTTCGGACCCGGCGGATCATCGGCTTCCCAGTCCAATATCTGCGGCGACATGCGCGATCAGGCCCGATCCGCCGTGTACTTGGAGACATGCCGCCGGGGCGACGGCGGGGCCGGCTCCGCGACGACGACGACCTCGCCCTTGACGGTCCGCGCGGCGAACGCGCCCGCCGCGTCGGCCGCGGTGCCGGACCAGACTTCCTCAAATTGTTTCGTCAGCTCCCGGCCGATGACCAAGCGCGCGCCGGGCGCGGCTTCCGAAACTTGCGCGATCGTTCGCGCGAGCCGGCCCGGATGTTCGAAGAACACGGCGGCGGACCCGCTGTGAAGAATCTCGAGGAGGTCCAGCGCCGGATTTTTCCTGGACAGAAAGCCGACGAACGTCACGCGCCCGGCAAAGACGCCGGCGATGGACAAGGCCGCCGTGAGGGCGGAGGGGCCGGGAATGGGGACGACCCGCACGGCGGATTCGAGGCAGCGGCGGACCAGAAGCGCGCCGGGATCGGACACGGCGGGCGTGCCGGATTCGGTCACGAGCGCCGCCTCCAGCCCGGCCTGCAATCTCGGCAGAAGCTGTTCGACGCGCGCCGATTCGTTTCCTTGATACAGGGAATACACGGGCTTCGGCGGCAGGCTGTGCCGCAGAGACAGCTTCCGGAACGTCCGCGTGTCCTCGGCGATGACGGCCTCGACCTCTTTCAGGATTTTCAGGGCGCGCAGAGTGATATCTTCGAGATTCCCGACAGGCGTCGCCACAACGTACAGCGCCAGACAAATTCCCCCTTGCGATCGTTTACCTGCTCCATGTTCCTGATACCTGCGCCGGGTGAGAGCGTCAAGGGAGAAATTCGTCAGAGAGAAATGGGGCCGGTAAACAGGGAAACCATTGGCCACGAACGACACGAACGATCACGAACAGACACGAATTAAACATTCTTCTCATGTAAAAATGTTCGTGTTCGTTCGTGTTCCAGGTTCGTGTTCGTTCGTGGAGGATGTTTATCATTGACCTGATTGACGGCGCATTTTTCCGATGCTAATGACTGGATTCAAGATGAAGCGTTTCTCAGTCTGGTTCATGCTCATGGTCGCGTTCGCATCGGTCGGATGCACGGCCCGACGGGGGGCGTCCAAAGAGGAGCAGTTTATCCCCCTTGAGCGCGGAATGGCTGTGATCCAGTCCACGCCGCCGGACGCCTCCGTTTACATCAACGGCGCGCTGGTCGGCAAAACCCCGCAGAAAAAACTATTCTTAATTCCTGGGACTTACGACCTTGAAATACGAAAAGAGGGGTTTGGCCCCTGGAAGGAAAAAATATTGATTCTTGAAAATACCGTCCACGAAATCCAGGCCAAACTGCCGGGGTTTAGCCCCACCGACACGCCCGTGCTCAAACGGCCCGCCGAGAGGCTGTATTAATATACTGTATATATATAAGGGGAACCCAGCCGGATGCAGGTGAGTTTGAGGGCCAAGTTTGCGGGCGTGGTGCTCGGGCTGATCCTGGTGCTGATCTGCGCCATCTGGGCGCTGATGATGCGCCAGCAGGCGGAGATGGAGAAGCGCATTTCGGAGCATCAGCGTGGGGTCATGCTGGCGGAACTCAAGAAACGGACCAGCAGCATTTTTGCGTTTCTGACGGCCAACAGCGAGGCCCTGTCGATCGAGGACTACCTGACGGTGGACGCATTTGTCCGGGAGATGTCGCGGTCCTCCGACATCCGGTACATTCACATCGTCGTCGATGGCCGGCTCGTCGTCCCGATGGTGAAAAATCCTCCGATGTACGAGCTTCCCCGAGGCGTCGCGCCGGCGGGGACCGACGTGCGTTTTGACGAAACGACCGGGCCGGACGGCGAGCCGCTGGTGCTGGTCAGCGGGCCGATCGTGGACAAGACCATCCGCCTGACGGTGGGGTCGGCGTACGTGGCCGTGTCGAAGCAGCCCATTCTGGAGGCGATCGAGCAGGCCGCGCTGGAAGTCAGCCGCGTCGCGCAGTCGGTCCGGAGGCGGGTGACGCTGATCACGCTGATTTTCGTCGCGCTCGGCGTCGCCTGCTCGGTCGTGCTGGTCAGCATGATCGTGCGGCCCATCCGGGAACTGGCGGCGGGCGCGCGGGTGATCGGGAGCGGCAATCTGGACCATCAGGTGGAAGTGCGGTCGAGGGACGAGGTGGGGGACCTCGCGCGGACCTTCAATGAGATGACGCAGGACCTCAAGGCGGCGCAGCGGAGATTGATCGAGACGGAAAAATTCGACCAGGAGCTGAAAATCGCGACGGAGATCCAGCAGGCGCTTTTGCCCAAAAGTCTTCCGAAGGTCCTCGGCCTGGATCTTGGAGCGTATTACAAGTCGGCGAAGGACGTCGGCGGCGACTATTACGATTACATCCCGGTCCAGAGGGACAGCCGCGGAAAAATCGCGGTCGTGGTCGCGGACGTGGCCGGCAAGGGCCTTCCGGGGGCGGTGGTCATGTCGATGACGCGGAGCATTCTGCGGTCGCAGGTGACGCTGGCGCTGTCGACGGCCGACACGCTGCGCCGGACGAACGCGGTGCTGCAGCCGGACATCAAGGCGGGGATTTTCGTCAGCATGTTCTACGGCCTGGTGGACAGCGGCACCGGCGAGACCGAATTCAGCAGCGCCGGGCACAACACGACGCTGATTTACCGCGCAAAGACCCGAGAGGTGGAGAAGATCGACTGCGGCGGGATGGCGCTGGGCGTGGTGAGTCCCGAGCGGTTCGACGGGATGATCGAGACGAAGAAGACGGTCTTGTTGACCGGAGACATTTTGATCCAGTATACTGACGGGGTCGATGAGGCGATGAATCCGGACCACGAGCAATTCGGGATGGACCGGCTGTACGAGGCGATCCGGAAGTGCGGAACGCGCGGCGCGCAGGAGATGCTGGAAGAAATCCAGGAGCGGATCACCACCTTCGTGTCCGGCAACCCGCCTTCGGATGACATCACGATGGTCGCCGTGAAACGGGTGGCCTGAGGAGCGACGCGGGCATGGCGAAAACACAGGAACGGAAAAAATCGGCGGGACCCAGACTTAGGAAGACGGTATTGCGGCTGGCCGCGCAGCCGGATGCGCTCAAGGTTGTCCGGAACACCATCCTGAAGGAAGCCGGAGCGCTGCGGATCCATCCTGAAGAACTCTACTCCATGGTGCTTGCGGTGGACGAGGCCTGCGCCAACGTCATCCGGCACGCCTACAAGGACGGCCCGGCGAGGCCGATGATCATCGAGATTGAAATTACCAGCCGCCAGATGAGCATCGTGATCCGCGATTCGGGTCAGGCGTTCGATTTCGGCGAGTATCCGCGCATTCCGGTCCGGGAGGCCATCGCACAGCGGGCCGAGCGGGGATACGGGATTCAGATCATCAAGTCCGTGGTGGACCGCTGGGAACACACGCGCACAAAATCCGGCGAGAACCGGCTCCGGTTGATCAAGTACTTCCATCCGGCCGGATCCTGAGCGGCCGGATGCGAGACCTGCGTGTGCGTGGGCTGCCGGCCGCCATCCTTGCGATCCTGACGCTGGCCGGCGCCGACCCCGGCCGCGCGGACGACGTGCGGCCGCAGATTGCGGCGAGCGACCGGATTCGGATTCTGCTACGGTCGGAGGGCCTGGCCGCCCCCGAGGAGGACCATCTCGCGAAACTCCTGGAGGAAGCGCTGGACCGGCTTGACCTCGTCGACGTCAGCCGCGAAATCCGGCGCGGCCCCGTTTCGTCGGAGGAACTGCGCAAACGCGCGAAGGCCGAGGCCGTCCACGCGTTTTTGATCGTCGACGCCGGACTCGCGGGCGCCGCGGATGCGCGGCGCCTGACGTTGGACGGAAAATTAATTTTCCCCGAAATTTACGATCCGGTCTGGACGGCGCGGGTCAGCGCCTCCGGCGCCCCAAGTGCCGGCGTCTCCGACGCCGGCCGGATCCGTACAGGCGGCGCGACCGATACCTCGAAGCCGGCGCGGAATCCCGTCACGACGGAACAGATGCTCGAAGACGGCGCGCGGAGCCTGACGGGAGAGTTCAGCCGCGACTGGATGACGCAGGTCGCAAAAAACAAGAGTGAGCAGGCGATGGTAGGACTGCGCGAAAAGCGCAGGGAGTTGGAGAGCCTGGAGCCCGCGGAGGCCGCGCGCGAGGCGGCACAGCTCGCGCGGGGATTCGAGCGGAGCGCCGAAAAATCTTTTGCATCAGGCGCGCACACCGAAGCGATCGAATACGCCCGGATTGCGCAGGGCCACTATGAACGGGCCATCGGCACCGCGCGCGGGGAGAGAGAAAAGCAAACGTACCGCCGGGAGCGGCTGAATCTCCTGCTCGAAGCCATCCGGAACCGGATCGACAGCGTTCCGGTCGAGCTATTGTCCGAGGATCAGCGCCGGGACCTGATCGATCTTCAGGCGGCGCACCGCGCCGTTCGTTCCATGCAGTCGCCCGACATCGAGCTGGCCATGGCAAAGGTGGAATCGATCGACACACGACTCGCCGCACTTGCGCGGGCCGCGCGCCAAACGTTTCAGGCCAGGGTCCGGGAGATTGAAATTGCGCTCGTGTCGCTCCGGGAATGGGACGCGCCGCGGATGGATGGAAAGACCTATCAGGAGATCCTCAAGGGGTTTGACGAGGCGCTCGCCGGCTACGAGCGCGGCGCCTGGCAGCAGGCGCTGATCCACCTGCGGCAGGCGGAACGGGGTGCGCAGATGACGCTCGATTTTCTGACGCGCCATGCCCGCGAACACGCCGAAGAGGAATACCTTCAAACGGTGGAACGCATGGGGCGGCTCATCAAAAAACTTTATACGGTCGCCGGCGACCGCAAAGATCTTCTTGAAACGGCGGACGCGGCCTTCAAGAGATTTCAGACCGTCAAGGGCGAGTACACGCGCGAGAAGGCGACGCGAGCGGCGCGGCAGGCGACCGATCTGTTCCGGGAGTGCGTGCAACTTTTGCAGCAGTTTCAGGAAAAACAGACCGAGCGCGCGGCGGAACTGAAGCGGCGGAAGGAGCAGATGGGACAGAGCCTGTCGGGACTGGGTCAGCGGGGCGCGAAGCTGATGTTTCCGGACCGGTGGGTCGATCTCCAAGGGCTCTGGCGCGCCGTCGAGCCGCTGGAGGGGGAGCGTCTCATCGAACAGGATTCGACCCTCCTGCATCTCAACCGGCTCATCGATCAGATGGACCAGAGCATTTCCTCCATGATCGAACAGCCGATGAGCGAGTTTTCGCGGGCCATCGTAAAGCGCCGGGAAAACGGGAAGCCGTGGGAGGCGCTGGAGCGCAAGCGCCGCCTGGCGGAGGTCTACCTCCGGGAGGGCCTCGTCCCGGACGCGCTGGTAATCTTCAAGGAGTTGGAGACGGAGATCGCGGCGGGGCAGTGACCCCCCTCAGCGTCGCCTTTTCCCGCGCTCCGGTTTGACCGGCGCGGCCGGCGGAGGCAATCTCGCCTGAAGCTCCGAAAGGAGCGCGCCGGCGTCCTGCCAGTTGCCCAGGCTCAGGGCGCGCTCGGCCAGCCGGTGGAGCGTGCGGAGATGGGCGGGAAATCCCGAGTCGGTGACGCGGCCGGCGAGGGAGGAGAGGGTTTCCCTGAAAGATTCCTGACAATACGCCTGAACAAGGATCGTATAATGATTGAGGAGCCTTAAGGCTCGGATGGCCGTCAGCGTGTCTCCTTCCACGTAACTGTTCATGGCCGATTCGTAGAGTTGCTCGAGCCGGCGGTCCATGCCGGCCGGCGGATTCTGGTGCGCCGGCAACGGCAGATGGGACTTCAGCCATTTTCGGGCCGTTGCGAGGGAGAGTTCGAGCGGCGTGACGAGAAGCGGCGTATCGGATTTGAGCGAAAGCTCGCGCACGTCGGTCAACTGAAACTGGTCGACCGGCGCGGGCAGGATTTGGGGAGAGGACGGAAAGACGAGAAGGGGGACCACCAGCCGGCTTCCGGCCTTCACCGGGACGGCGGGATCGAGCCGGTTGATCTGCGCGAGGAAATTCTGAAGGCGCGCGTCCTTGTAAAAGAGGAGGGCCAGGCGGGACAGCTTATCGGGCTTCGCCGCCACGGTTTCGATGTAAAGATCGAGCGGCTGGGGCCGCCGCTCTTCCCGGCCCAGACGTTCGTACGAGGAGAGAATCGAGCGGATCACCATGTCGCCTCCGACCACGGCGCCGGGAACCGCGATGCGGGCGCCATCAAACAGTCCGGGGACGGGCGCATAATGAACGTCCAGCCGCTGCCGGACCGTCGCCCCGGCAAGATCCCTGGCGGTGACGATGATGGCGTTCGGTCCCTCTCTTAGAAGGAAATCCGCCGAAAATGAATCGGCGCCGCCCTGCACCAAGACAGGAAGCGGGTCGAACAGAACCGTGTCCGGAAACCGGTCGATCACACGGCCGGTCACGCGCAGAGCTGGATCGGAGGTTCTGGCCGGGGTGGAATCCAACGCGAGACGCGGCGGCGCGGAATCCCACACAAGGGTTTCGCGGAATTCGTCCGTGTTGAAGAAACGGTCTTCGGCCGTGAGGACCATCATCTGCGTTTCGGCGGACAGCGTGGTCTCGATCTCGAATTTTCCGGTCGTCGGATCGAAACGGCGGAGCGCGCCGGCCGGCGACACCGTCAGCTTGGCCAAGGCGTCGTCCTCCAACTGGCCCTTGATCGAAACGGCCGGCGTTCTGGAAAATCCCGGCCGGTCGAGCCGGACGAGCCGGGGGGGTTCATGGTCGACCGGCAGTCTCAACTGGCTTTCATTTCGGTCTGTCCTGATTTTCATCACCGCGACACCGCCCAAACTCTGCCGGCTGTCCAGCCAGACGCTCCGGCCTTCCACGCGAACGGGGCCGCTGTCCCAACGGTCGGCGCCCGGAAGGCGCACTGCGGCGAGGCGGGTCCGTTCGGTCGTCAACACATCGACCCTGATCTGGCCCGGAGAAAATATTTCGATGTCGGGCTCAAACTGGATCAGAGGCCGGACGAAGGGCCGCAGGACGAGTCCCAGAGATTCCGTTCCGATCAGCCATCCCTTTTCAGTGACCAGGATCCGGTTGATCGACTCGGACCGGGAACGGTCCGGAAAGAGATATATTTTTTCCCAGGTTTTCGTTTCCGCGTCGTAGCGGCTGATTCCGTCGACGGTGGAAACCAGCCGTTCCAGGCCGTTGGCCGCGATGTGCCGGGCCTCGTCGTCCGTCAGTCCCTGCAGCGTCGTGTAGTGCTCCCAGCGGGTTTCGTCGATATGATACCGGAACACGCCGCGCTCGGCCGAGCCCAGCCAGAGTTCCTGCCCTGCAAGGACGGCCGAGGTGAAGGCCGGCATGGCGTAGCCTTCCATGAAAGGGATGGATTCCCATTCATCGGAACGCGGTAGATAGCGCCGGACGTCCGCGCGCGTTGCGACAAACAAGTCGGCGGGGCCGGGGGCAAACGCGGTGATGTCATTCGATTCGCGGCCCTTCCCGAACACGGCGTAATCCAGATCGCCGGTCGACAGGTTCATCCGCGTGATACCCCAGCCCCGCGTGCCCATCCACAGGTTGCCGCGCCAGGCCGCCAGCGCCGTGAGAAAATTTCCGGAAAGACCATGTTGCTTCTGCAAAACTTTTTTCACCGCGCCGGACCGGTCGAGACCGGCCAGTCCGCCATCCGTGGCGGCCCACACGGTCCCCCCGTGCGCCAGGAGGCCGGACACGTATCGGCCCGGCAATCCGTGCTCGGGGCCGATGCGGCCCACCTGCTCCATACCGGCCGCCGTGTCAACCAGCCGGACCCGCACGATCCCGTCGGTCGTGCCCGCCCAGAATTCCGGGCCGACCTGCGCGATGGACTTGATTTGCAAGCCCGCCCCAAACGACGCGTCGGACATGGCCCAAT
>Ga0156027_1054_pt1 | contig 25088 bp, 8 predicted proteins | sample RifCSPlowO2_02_FD_107681 | JGI IMG/M metagenome (GOLD analysis project Ga0156027, IMG submission 107681) | Candidatus Lindowbacteria bacterium RIFCSPLOWO2_02_FULL_62_12 | reverse complement strand
CAGTTTTTTCTGCCTCAGGCGGGCGATGGCCGTTTCGGGGTCGGTGAAGATGTCCTCGTTGGAGATATCGTAGGTGAAGCCGGAGATATGGCTGAAGGCCAGTTTCCATCCGTCGCCGGCCTTGGCCAGCGTGTCGATGAGGCTGGTGTCGCGGCGCGGCGTCTGCTGAGAAATCTTTGGGTGCGTGTCAGCGGCAGACGGCGGCTTCTGCGCTGCCGTTGCGGGTCCGGGCGCCGCGAGGAAGCACGCTGCGACGAAAGCCGCTGTTGCCCGCATCATGAAACCGGGGCGAGATGGGCTGCCACGTCGGTGGCGTAGGCTTTAATGGCCGGGACGATGCCGACGGCGCCGCCGAGCGCGACCGCGCCGATGGGACCGAGGATGAGGGCGGGGTGGAAGTAGAGCGCGTCGAGGACGACGCCGGTTTGGGCACGAATGACCGCGGCTGCGCCGGCCAGGAGCGCGCCGTAGACGAGGAAGCTTGCGGCGGCGCCCAGGGCGGTGATGGCGGCGGATTCGATGACGACGGCGGAGAAGACCGTTCGGCGCCGCGCGCCGAGGGCGCGGAGGATCGCGAAGTCCCGGCGGCGTTCCTGGATGGTGTTGTAGACGCCGGCGAACACGGTGGCGCCGGCGACTCCCACGATGAGCCATGCGACCATCTGAAGGATGCGGTACATCCAGCCCATTTTATCAAAGAGTTCCGCCATGACCAGCCCGATGGGCCAGGCAAGGGTGGCGACACGACCCTGCCGGTTGATGGACTGATCGAGCATGAAGCCGGCTTGGGGGTTGCGGAGTTTGAGCATGACGGCGCTGACTTCCTTGTGCTCAGCCGGAATTTCCTCCCCGGGTCGGGGCTGGTAGGTTTCACCGGTTCCGCGGAGGACATGTCCGGTCATATGAAACACACCATCGATGGGAATCCAGATGACGCGATCGGATGGGGAATGGGACGTTTGAAGGACGCCGGCGACGACAAATTCGTCGGCGTGGCGCATGTTCTCGTCGAAGTTGACGCCATGAAAGGGGCTGAAGACCGATCCGACGCGGAGTCCGGTTTTTTCGGCGACGACCTGTCCGATGACCGCCTCGTTTTTCGCCGGGTCAAAGGCCCGGCCGCCCGGCGCGAACTGGAATTGTGAAAAGAGGTCGCCGATGGTTCCGACGATTCGAAAGCCCATGAAGTTGTCGCCGACCGCATACGGGATCGCCAGGCGCACCCGGGGGTCCCGGCGGATGGACTCGTAGAGGGACCAAGGGATGTTGCCGGGGGAGGTTTCGAGATGGAAGACGGTGTTGAGGACAAGCTGGATCTGGCTGCCGCGAGCGCCGAGGACGGCGTCGAATCCGACGGGTCCGCCGGTGAATGCGCGATAGGTCTGAGCGTTGATGCTGAAGACGGCCATGAGGAGGCCGACGGCCAGCGCAACGGATGCGGCGGTGACGAGGGTCGACACGGCGTGCTGCCGGAGGCTTCGCCGGACGATGAGCGTAATTGCGCGGAGCGTGGCCCCCGTCATCATGCTGATTTGGCCGAATCCATCGCGCGGTTCATGGCGGCGAGCGAAACGACCGACTCGAACCCGGCCAGAATTTCGCGATCGTGCGTGACGAGCAGGAGCGCCGCCCCGGTTTCCGCGCATACTTCCCGGATCAGCGCCAGCGCCTCCCGCGCGTTGGCCGGGTCGAGATGGCCGGTCGGCTCGTCCGCCAGGACGAGGCTGGGTTGGTTGGCGAGCGCGCGCGCGATCGCGACGCGCTGCTGCTGCCCGCTGGACAACTGCCGCGGCCGGTCGTTCAAGCGATCGCGGAGTCCGACGCGATCGAGGAGCGCCCGGGCGCGAGGCGGGTCCATGCCGCGTCCGAAGGCCATGGCGAGGAGAACGTTTTCGATGGCCGAGAATCCCTGGAGGAGGTTGAAGGTCTGGTGGATGTATCCAATGGATCGCCCCCGGCATTTGTCCCGGCCCGCCTCCGACAGCTTTGCCATGTCCCGCCCGCCCACCAGGATTTGTCCGGCGTCGGCCGCGAGAATGCCGGAGATCAGGTTCAAGAGCGTCGTTTTGCCAAGCCCGCTTTCTCCCATGACGGCCGTCTGGGCGCCGGCGGGGAGATTGAATCTCTGGATGTCGATGACCGGGCGCAGGCAAGCGTCCGGCGACAAAAAGCTTTTCTTTAGTTCAAGTAATTCAAGAATGTCCATGCGAGTCGGCCGGCTGGCCGCGGTAGCGGAGGACGCGGGCGGGGTTGCCGACGACGATGGCGTTGGGTTCGACGTCCTTGATGACAACCGACCCCGAGCCGATCACGGCCCCCCGGCCGACGCGGACGCCCTTGCCGATAAAGACGTTGGACCCGATGAACACGTCGTCCTCGATGATGACTTCCTTGCCGACGCGGCCCTGCGTGAGGATGGGAATGCCGGGGTCATCGAAGACGTGGTCGTCGGACATGATGGTGGTTCGGTGACCCATGAGGACGAAATTGCCGATGCGGATGCGGCCGTAGGCGTTGAAGTGGCAATACTCGTTGATCCAGCAATTTTTGCCGATGGCGAGCCGCCATGGGTAGTAGACGGTGAGGCCGTCGCGGAGCCAGGAGAATTTCACGTCGGCGCCAAACAGCCAGAGGACCGCGAGCCGCAAGAAATCACCGACGGGCGACGGCAGGAATTTGACGATGCCGAACAGGTTGTGAAAGAGACCCTGTCGAATGAAGGCCGAAACGGGCACCGTTGAAAAGAGCGTGCTGTCGCGATCTGCGTCTTTGGAGATCACGACAGAGATAAAAGCATAAAATCACGCAAAGCGCCAGAAGATGAGCGTCCCCAGGGCGCGGAGTCCGTCCCAGGCGGTGATTTTTTTACCCTCGGCGCGCGATCTCGGCGTGTAGCGGATCGGGACCTCGAGGATGGGAACGCGGCGCCGGAGGAGTTTGGCGGTGATTTCGGGTTCGATGTTGAATCGATCCGAGCGCAGGTCGAGGTCCAACAGGATCGCGCGTTTCATCATCTTGCAGCCGGTTTCCATGTCGGAGATGCGGCGGCCGTAGAGGAGAAAGACGACGGCGTTGAGGAAGAGGTTGCCCCAGTAATACAGGACGGAATATCGCGGGTTGTCCGTGAGGTTCCGGCTGCCGAAGACGACTCCGGCCCGCCCCTGGCGGATCGGTTCCATGAGCGCGGGCAGGTCGGCCGGATCGTATTCGAGGTCAGCGTCCTGGATGACGACGACGTCTCCGGTGGCGGCGCCGAGCGCGGTGCGGACGGCGGCGGCTTTGCCGAGGTTGCGGTCGTGGCGGAAGATTCGGATGTCGAACCGCGGCGCGAGGCCGTGGGTTTCCGCGTTCTGAAGGATGCTGAAGCTGTCGTCGGATGACGCGTCGTCGACGAAGATCAGCTGCACCTCCGTGTCCGGCATGGTGAGGCGGTCCAGCCGGCGCAGAAGTTCCGGGAGGAGGCGGGATTCGTTGAAGACGGGGATGAGGATGGAGAGGCGGATCATTCTTCGAGGGATTCCTGGAGCGCAGTGGTGTGGGTCCAGCGGGTATTGTCCAAGCGGCAGATGCGGAGGCGGCCGTCGATGGAGGCGGCGAGCGGGTCGGGGATGCCGGCCTGTTCGAGGTCCGCGAAGATTGGTTTGAGTTTTTCCGGCGAGATCGCGCCGGCCAGAAACACGTGGTCCGGGTGGAGGCCATCGGGTATTTTGAGTGTTTCGCCGGCCACCGGTTTGGCGGCAAGCCACGTTTGTGTTTTCGCCCGGGTCTTTTTGAACTGTATTTTGTCGGGCTTTCCGAATTCGGAATAGACCACACGGAGTCCCTGGCCTGTCCATACGAACCCGCCGTCCGGCGGGACGTGGAGTCCATCGACGGGCGTTTTCTGATCGACGAGTTTGAATTCATTTTTCAGAATCTCTGTCGCCTGCGGTTGAGCCTCGATGTTATCTATCCGCGTCACTCCCGCTCTCAGCCATTCCTGGACCATCGGTTTCAGCGCCGAGCCCGTCTCACCGGGTGGCAGGTCCACCCGGGCAAAGAGTATCCGGTTGCCCTTTCTCAGGTCGACGTACGGCACGCGGTCGCCGCCCATTTCGATGCAGAACGGCGCGACGCTGTTTCGGGCGAGCGGGAAGAGGGCCAGGCAGAGGAGGAAGCCGGCGCTGCCGATGGCCCAGTTTCGGGGCGTGCCGGGGATGAGGAACAGGAAAAAGGTCCAGGACGCCAGAAACGGAATCAAAAACCAGAGCGGCAGATGGCCGAAATTCGATGAGATGGACAGAAGTTCCGGCAGGTCGCCGAGGAAGTAGAGAGTCGCCTCGAGGCAGACATCGCCGGCCGAGAAGACCCAGCCGGCCAGGGCGGGCGAGACCCCCGCGAGCGCGGCGCCGACGGCTGCGAGGCCGATCAGGAGGGTGAAGAGGGGCAGGAAGACGAGGTTGGACAGCACGGAGAGGAGGGACCACCTGAAAAAGAGGTGCGCGGTGAGCGGCGCGGTGAAGACCTGGATCATGAGAAGGGGCAGTACGGTTTTTGTCCATGCGGGCGCTTCGACGAACTGATTGCGAGTTCTGTCGAAGAGGGGTCTCAGCGCGATTGCGCTGAGCGAGATGCCGAGGATGGCGAGGTAGGAGAGCTGGAATCCCAGGTGCCCGAGGTGTTCGGGAAAGGCGATGAATTCGATCACAAAGGATGCGGCGGTGATGTGAAGGAGCCGGACGGGCCGGTTGAGGAGTGTGGCGAGGAGCGTGAGGGTCGTGGCGATCGCCGCGCGAACGACGGAGGGCTGGAGGCCGACGATCACGCAGAATCCGACGACCGCCGCGCAGGTGAGGGCCGCCGCGGCGGTGCGATCCAGAAGGGGCGCGAGGAGGAAAAAGAGCACGGCCGCGAGGAGCGTGGTGTGCATGCCCGACACCGCGATGATGTGCGTGAGCCCGTGATCCTGAAGGATGCGGAGCGTTCGCGGATCGAGGTCCGAGCGTTTGCCGAAGAGTTCAGCGCGAGCGAATGCCAGGAATGCGGGCGGCGGCCGGGCCTCGATGAGTGCCCGGTCGATCCGGTCGCGAACGGCCAGACACACCCGGCGGATTTGCTCGATGGGTCCGGGCGCCACGACCGGCCCAACCAGGGGTTCCCAGTGAGCGGGCACGAGCCGGCGGCCGTGCGCGACGCCATCGACGAGGATGGTCTGTCCGAGGGCCGGCGCCGATTCGAGGTTGCGCAGGGATAGGATCATGTGCAATCCCGTGTGGGGCGGCCGGGCCAGCTCGACCGACGCATGGCGTTCGAGATAGGGATCGGACAGAACGCGCACGGCGAGGCCGTCCACCGGCCCATAGAGCTGCGCGAACCGGCGCTCCTCCAACTCCAGGGACTGCCGGGTGAGCCACAGGCCGAGGATCGCGGCGGCCATGAGGATGAACAACCACGCGGCGTGTTGGAACAATTTTTGAACATGCGCGCCGACCGCCAGCACGGCAAAGACGGCGAACAGAACAGCGACGGAATCGCCGGGAACATGGAGAAAGAATCCGAGCGATCCGCCGATCAGGAGGGCGACGGCGAGTTTGGGGAGAAAGGCTTTTGACATATCAATCGACCGTGATCAGGGCTTCGAGCCACTTGTAGGTTTTCCGGCCGACGCCCCGGACGCGCATGAGGTCCTCTTTTTTTCGAAACGGGCCGCGCGTGTCCCGGTCGGCGACGATTCGGCGCGCAGTTTCCGGGCCGATGCGCGGGAGGGTTTGAAGGGCTTCAGCGGATGCGCGATTGATGTTGATTTTCGGGGGTCCCGCCTCCCCGGCGAGCGCCCCGCCCGGCGCGGCCGTGGACCGGATGCGGACGCGCTGGAGCGCGTCGTCGGACAGGGCGACGCGCCCGGCGACCATGCGGAGGTTGGCGGGCACATGGACTTCGTCGCCGTCCTGGAGCGCGCGCGTGTAATCGGCATGATCGATGTAGGCGTTGGGTCTGGGCCGGACGATTTCAAAGAGACCCTTGAGGCGTGTTCCCTCGATCAATTTGATCGGGCCGGCGCGTTCGACCTCGCCCGTCACGATCACGGCGATGGTGCGAATGTTCCCGGCGGACTCCGGGCCGGCGGACCGGGGCTGCCGTTGTTCCTGCGCCGTCGTGTAGACAGCGGGCAGGGCGGGCGGATGTGCGCGCAGGACCGCGAGGGCGGCGCCGGCCATGAGGATGGCCATCGACGCCTTGGAGAGATGCGACTGGCGGTGCCGGGGGTTCTTGCTCAGAGAAAGAATACTTTGTAGGCGAGTTCAGTACCGATGCTGTAAATTTCTTCCGGAGATTTCTCGACGGTGGTCTGGCGGGTTTTCCCCGTTTTGGTGTCGAAGACGTATGTATCGATGCGGAGCCGGCCGTCGGGGAGATCGGAGAAGAACCCGAAGATGACCTTGTTGGCGCCGAGGATTTTGGCCCACTGGCCGCCGGAATTGGTGGTGACCTGCTGGTTGCCTATTTTCTGCGCGACCTCCACGCGGTCGATCATGTCCCATCGCTGCAAGAGTTCGTTGTAGACCATGTCGGCGATCCCGAGTTCGAGCCACGCAAAATCGCTTCGGCCGGTGAGGTTGACGAAGTTGGCGACGGCGACGCGGCTGGAGGTGGGGACGTCGGATATCGACAGTTTCTGTTCATACGACATCGCCTCCATATCGGTGGGCGCCGCCGCGGACGGGGAAAAAAACTGGGAGTACGCCGGCGCTGTGGACTTGGGGCCGCCGAGTTCGAAGGCGAGGGACGCGAAGCTGGTGTTGCCGCCGCCGTCGGGTTCGTGGCGGAGCGCGTAGTCGAATTTGAGGGGCCCGAACCGGAGCCCGGCGCCGGTGGAGAAGGTGAGGGTCGACGCGGAGAAATCGCGTTTGATTCCGCTGCGGAGCGCGAGCCCGTAGAGGGTGGGCGCGCGGCGCGTCTGGAGATACTTGAAATACCGGTCGCGCGGCGAAGTCCCCGTGGCGCCCTCGTCGAGCCGGTAGGATTTCCAGACCCACATTTCGCCGCCCAGGATGCCGTGCTGGAGCGATTCCTCATCGTCGCCGGCGACATCGACCAGGAGGCGTCCCTTGTCGGAGAATTCGTACTGGAGACCGAGCCTGTAAATGAGGAGGAGGTCTTCGGTGAGGCCGGTTTTCCAGTCGACGTTTCCCGTGATGTTTTTGAGGGACAGGCCGATCGCGAGTTTCTGGGTGAGGCGGAACAGCGCGCCGACATCGACGCCGTAGCCGGACCCCTGGCCGCCGCCCGCCGTCAGGTTCGAGGTGATGTCATAGTATTTGAGGTTGGCGCCGAGGTAGAAGTTCCGGATCAGGAAGGACCGGGCCACGCTGTAGACCATGGTGGTTTCCTTGTATTCGAGCCGTCCGAGTTCCGCGAAGAGTCCGGCGGAGGAGAAATCGAAGGATATCTGATTGGTCGCGTAGGACAGCCCGTGGACGGTTTTGCCCCACGGCACCACAAATCCGAGGTTGGTCTGGGTGATGTAGTCGAGGCCGTAGAGGTCCGTATAGAGGGAGGTGAACTGAAACCGGTCGACCGCGCCGATGCCGGCGGGGTTCCAGAAGATGGATGCGATGTCGCCGTAGGCGGCGCCGTAGGCTTCGCCCATGCTCTGGGGGGTGACGGAGAAATACTCGTCGTATCCGCCGAGGGCGTGGGCGGGGCCGGGGAGAATACAGAAGACAGAATACAGAAGACAGAAGAGAAACAGGCATCGTTGGTAATTCATGCGCAGGAATATTGTGTACGGGATAAACAGTGAAGTCAAGGCGGCCGGAGCGTGGTTCATTTTACTACAGCAATCGGCACGATCTGGACCTTGCCGTTGATTTCGAGGCGCATGAGGTAGACGCCGTTTTTGACGACCGTGCCGTCGTCCTTGCGGCCGGTCCAGGTGAGCGCGTCGCCCTGCTGCTGGATGTTGGCCATGGTCTGTCCGCCGACGCCGAAGACGCGGAGTTTGGCGTCCGCGACGCCGGGCGGGACCTTGAATTGAACCGCATCGTCCGCGCAGTGGATGGGGTTGAAGGTCGGCTCGTTGCCGGCGTCCGGGCAGGTGAGCCGGACGGTGGCACCCTCCTTTTCGACGGTGAGGACGTTGGAATACTGCGTGAAGTTGCCTTTGGCGTCGACGGCGATGACGACGAAGGTGTCGCGGTTGGTGGCCGGTTCGAGGGGTATGCGCGAGAAGATGGCGACCTCGCCGGACACGGGGACCGACGTGAAGACCTTCCCGTTCCGGAGAATCTGCGCGCTGACGATGGCGAGGTCGCCTCCGGTCGTGGCCCGGGCGGTGATATCGATGAACGGCGAGAGCGTCTTGAATGCGCCGAGGTTGGGATCGGGGCTGACGATGGTGATGGTGGCGTTGTTCTGGAGGTCGACCTTGAAGGTGCGTGTATTGAGGCTGCTGGGCAGTTCGATGTTGTTCGAATCGTCCCTGGCGATCGCGATGACCTTGACGGTGACCTCGCCGGCGGGCACGCCGAGCGTGACGGAGGTTCGCCACGAGTATTTGTCGGTGAAGTCGGACGTGCCGGGTTTGATGGTGACGATGTTGGAGAACCCGCCGTTGATCTGGAGCGGTATATCGAGTCCGAGGTCGGCGCGGAAGAAGCTGAGGGACACGGACGCCACCGAATCGGACCTGGGATTGCCGATGTCGAAGGACGACCCCGCGATCGTCACGCTGTCGAACTTGCCGAACACGGTCCCCTGGAGCGGCTGCTGGATGGCGGTGATGGGCGGGGACAGGTCGAGAATGAGCGCCGGCGCGGTGACGTTGACCTTGACGGAGGCCTGGGCGGACTTGTTGGAGAACGGATCGAACGCGAAGACGGTGATGGTGTAGTTGACGCTGGGCGCGACGGTTTCGCCCTTGTCATTGAACATGTTCCAGGTCATCTGATTGGTCTGCGCGGGCTGCGTGAGCGGCGGAATGGGCGTGAGGAGCCGGACGACGGTGTCGAAGGGATCGGTGACCTTGACGGTGACCTGCGCGTTTTTGGAGAGGACATAGGAGATGGTGGCCATCCCGAGGGAGGGGCTGCCGAGGATGATGGTTTCGGGGTTGACCCGGAGATTGGCGATGGTCAGCTCGGACTTGTCGACCGTGATCGATGAGAAATACTCGGCGAGGTTACCGGCGTTGTCGATGACGCGGATCCGGCCCTTGTAGACGCCGTCGGTGGTCCCGGGCGACGGCTGCCAAGTGACGGAGTAGTTGCCGTCGCCTTTAAAGGGCGGCGTGATGCCGAGCGTGGTGACGGCGTTCCCGGCCGCGTCCTCGACGGTAAAAGAGGCGTTCCCGACCTTGGTGAGGAGCTGGAACGTATTTTTGGCGGCGACATCATCGCGTTCGTCGGTGACGCGGAATACGGCGTCCTTGACGGACTTGAAGGGCAGCCCGACGGTGAAGACGGTGCCGCCGAGGGTGCCCTTGGGGATGGTGATGGCGTTGGAGTTGATGCCGTTGCCGAATTCATCGAATCCGGTGATGGTGACGGTAATGGCGTTGGCGACGACCTCCACCGGAACGATGATGAGGTCCGTCGGTCCCGTGAAGGCGAAGGGCCCCTGCCCGCTGACGAATCCCTGGCCGATAAAGACGTTTCCGCCGGAGGACCACTCGTAGAAGATCGTCCCCACATTCTGGGCCGCGCCCAGGTTGGAGGCCTTGAACGAGATGTTGGTCCGGTCGTTCAGCCCGATCGGGTTGATGGGATTGGGGATGACCGTGACGTTGGAGATGACGGGCGGCGTGAGGTCGATGCGGAAAGAGACATTCTGCGCGATGGCGTGGTTTCCGCCGCTGTCGACGGCGGTGATGACGAACGTGTAATCGCCTTCGGGGAAATTTTTTCCATAGAACGTAAACGAGTTCTGCCCGACGAGGTACTGGCGGGAATCGGTGTTGTCCGGCCCGTTGGTATTCGGCCCGAGCGGCGTCGTGTCAACGCCCAGGGGAATCGTCAGGAGCGACAGGTCCTTGGCCTTGATGGTGAAGAAGCATGTGGCGACCTCGTTGAGCGTGAAGGTGACCGTCGCCTGATCGGCGATGCCGTCATTGTTGGGGCTGAAGGGATTGGGCGTGATGCGGACGTTGGAAATCTGCGGCGGGATCATGTCCGCTTCGCCCGGATTATAAGTGACCGTGACCGTGTCGGACGGAATCCCCACAAATCCAAAGCGGTCGAGCGGTTCGGAGACGAACGTATACACGCCGGGCGTGTCCAGCGTGAAGAGCCTGCTCCAGGCCTTGGCGCCGGACGCCTCGTAGAAGGCGAACTGCGCGCCGGCGTCTGGGCCCTTGACGCCGACGCGGATGCGGACGATGTCATTGGGGGACGCGTCGGTGTCGGCGGCGACGCCGTTGATGAGGATCTGCGCGGCGTTGACCTGGGTACCGGTGGCCGGCGTGTTGATCCTGGAGCTGAGGGTGCTGCGGACGAATTTCTGCTTCTGCAGAGGCGCGATGAGGGTGGTGTCGATGGTGAGGACGTTGTTGACCGAGTCAAAAATCTTGATCCTGACCGTAATGGGCAAAGACTCGGCGGCGGCGTAGTGGAAGGCCCAGTAGTAGGTGTCGTTGGCGGTATTATCGGCGACATCCTCGTCGACGAGCGGGAAGATGAGCGTGCCGACCTTCGTCGCGACCACCTTGCTCGATCCGGGGAACCGGACCTCGTTGGCGCCGTTGTAGACGTAGGGATTGGTGTCGGCGACGTGCGCGAGCATGACCTTGTCGGCGCCGAGGGTGTATCTCCACGCGTAGAGGCCATCGGGGTCGTCGACCCAGAAATCTCCGGCGACGCCGCCGAAGGCGCCCGGATAGTCATCGTTGATGTGATAGGAATCGGCGGCCTCCTCGTCCAGGAGCCCGTCGCGGTCGTTGTCGACGCCGTCCCCGGCCACCATGGCGGGCATGTCTGACATCCCGTCGGCCGCGATGCTGACGCGGACGGCCGTGACGCGCGTGCGGCGGGTGACGTTGCCGTTGGGGATGGTGGCGTCGGCGACGCCGTGGATGCGGAGGCCGAAGGTGTCCTGCGTGATCTGGACGGTGGATGAGGGCTTGCTGGAGTCGATGGTGAAGACGACCGTATCGTAGGCGGTGTTGCCCATCCCGTCGGTGGCGCGCACGACGAAGGTCCAGACGCCGTCGGCGAGGTTGAGGGTCGAGAGCGCGAAGGAGAACATGGCCGCGCCGGTATCGGGCGAAGCGAAGAGCTGGAAGGATCCGGCGTCGGGCGCGACGGCATTGCCGGCCTTGACGGCGTACTCGAGTTTGGCGATGCGCCCGTTGTCGGACGTGACGCCGCGGATGATGGTGAGCGGGATGCTGGTGTCGGCGGTGACGGTCGAGTAGAGGCCGGCGAACTGCGTAACGGCGTTTTGTTGTGTCACAAGATTTTTGACCCCCGTGATGGACCCGCCGGTGTTGGCGGTGGCGAGGAGGAGGTTGGGGTTCTTGACGGATCCGGAGAGGTCGATGGCGTCGACGACGATATTGGACAGCTTGGCTTCGGAGGTGGCCTGCGGCATCGCCTCGGGCTTTTCGTCTTCGGCGCGTCCCAGCGACAGGAGGAGGATGCGCCGGTTGGTGGCGGTGGCGTTGGTCCGGATGAGGGACACGGCGTTGTTGATGGCCGATGGCAGGAAGGACTGAACGCCGGTGATGGTGACATTGTCGTTGATGGACCGCTTGAGCAGGTCCTTGTCGGCCGTGAACGTCTGGAGGACCTTGATCTGGGTCGGGTCGCTGAAGGACACGATGGCCGCCCGGACCTTGGCGGGCATGCCGTCGATGATGCCATTGGCCACGACCTTGGCGGCCTGCAGGAGCGAGATCGTGTCGGAGGACAGGATGCCGAAGACGTTGGACATTCCCGTGGTCGCGTCAAAGACGATCACGACGTCGAGCGGGTTCGTCACGATGGCTTCGGGGAAGATGATATTGGAGAGCAGCGCGCCGTCGCCGGGGAAGGTGATGTCGACGGCGGGCGGCGTGAAGTCGCTGACGCTGGTGATGCGGGCGGACGCGGCCGACAGGCGCGCGCCGAGCGTCTGGGTGGCGTCCTCGAAGATGATGTCGTTGGGTTCCAGCCTGACCACGAACGCGTCGTCCCGGCCGATGGTGGAAGAGGTGCGGATGAGGACGAAGAAGTCGTTCCCGGCGAGCGGCCCGAGGTCGGTGTCGGGAATGGCCGAGTCGGCGGCGCCGGCGGCCCGAACCTGGAGGGTGGTGCGGTAAGCGCCGCCGAATCCGGTCCAGGTGATCGGCGCGGTGACGGGCAGGATGCTGTCGGCCGCGTCGTAGAGGCCGGTTTCGGCGCCGTTGTCCACAGCGATCGCGATGCCGGACTCGGCGTGGAGATCGGACGGCGAAAACCCGCCGAGGTCGTCAATCCGCACCGTGACCTGTTTGAGGTAGGGACCTGTCGTGTCGTCCCGGACGTTCAGGCCGAAGACCGAGACGTACCCGGATGCGCTCGGGACGGCGGTGTCGGACGGAATGACCGACGCCAGTTTCGCCGAGATTTCGAACAGGACCGTGTCCGTATAGACGGCGGCCTGCGGGAAGACGCCGTTATTGAGCACGATGCCTCCGGCCGGAATGTAGGCGCGGAAGGACTCCTTGTATTTTGCCGACGCGCTGGTGCGAATAGCGACGAAGAAGTCGGCGCCGGCGTCGCTGATGGTCGTGCCGGTCGGCAGAAGGGCCGGGTTGTTAAGCGAGATGGTGAAGGTTTCAGCCTTGTCCCAGGTCGGCAGTCCGCCGAGGTCGAGGCGCTGATCGAATGGATCGAGCTGTCCCTGGATGAGGCCGTTGTCCTGATAGATCGAGATGCCGCTCGCGTTCGTGTTCGAGAGCGCCGCCAAGTCCATGCTGTCGAATCCGCCGCTCTTGTCGAAGGCCACCTTCACGGACTGGAGCCGGCCGCCGCCCGAGGGATCGGAGATGTCGAGCCCGAAGAGCGCGAGGGAATCGGAAGGCACGGGGACGCTGCCGGAGAGCATGGGCGTCGGGACGACGCTGATGCGCGGTTTGACGGTGACGGTCACGGCCGTGTCCGTGACGTTGCCGGCCGCGTCCTTGATCCGGAGATTTACGGTGAGGACGGACTTGCCCGATGTGTTCAGGTAATAGGCCCAGCGCGCGTGGCTGTCTGGCAGAGACCCCCGGGCGATGTCCTCGTCGACCAGAGGATAGAGGACGGCGCCGGTCGGCGTCTGAACGCCCCGGGTGCGGCCCTCGTTCAACACCATGTTTCTGCCTGTGTACTTGACGAACGGCACGCTTTCCGCGACGTCCATCAGGAAAATCTCGTCGATGCCCGGCTCGAAAATCCCAGCAAGGCCGATCGGGTCGTCCGCCCAGAAGTCGCCGGCGGCGGCGGGCCCGAAGACGTTGAGCCAGTCGTCGTTCATATTGGGCGAATCGGGCGCCTCGTCGTCCATGATGCCGTCGCTGTCGTTGTCCTTGCCGTCTCCGGACATGATGGTTTTCTGGAATGTGACGCCGCCGTCGAGGCTGACCTCGACGGACGAAACGCCGGAGACGATGCCGCGCGGCGAGGAGGTCGCGTCGGCGAGTCCGGCGAGCCGCAGGGATCCGCTGTCGTCGTTGACCTGCAGGGTGGTGGTGGGCTTGGTGGAGTCGAGGGTGAAGAGGACGGTATCGGTGGATTCGTTGTTTTTCTCATCGCCCGCCGTGATTGCAAAGACGTAATCGCCGTCGGCAAGCCCGAAGGACGAAACGGGGATCGCGAAATTGGCGGTGGGACCCAGGTTGATGGGCAGGGAGAAGGGTCCGAAGTAATTCGCCGGGTTGGCCTTTTCGGCGTACCGGTACTGGATGCGGTTGACGGCGACGTTGTCCGAGGCCGACCCTTCGATCTTGGCGGTTCTCGACACCTCGGTGACCACGGTCGATGAAATTCTCTCCGCGATCGCGGCCAAAGCGTCCGGCAGGTTCAGCACGGTTTTCGTCTGGGAGGTGGTGATGGATCCGAGCAGACCGAAACTCGTGGTGGTGGTCACGGTCTTGCTCACGTACAGGTCAAAGGCCGACCCGCCGGTGGCGTTGGCCAGCGGCAGCAGTTCCTTCTCATTGTCCGGCGTGAGATCCAGTTTCAGGCTGAGTTCGCTGATGACGAAGACCGACACACCGGCGTTGGCGATGGTGTCGGCCACGTCAGTGATTTTCAATTTGCTGAGGCCGTCGCCGTCCGACACGTCGTGGGTGGAGGCGTCGGTAACGAGCACGAAGAACCTGCGGCTGCCGGACTGGAAGGGCAGCCCGAGGGCGGCGGCGAGGGCCTCGAGGGCGGATTCGGCGGGAATGACGCCGTCCGGCGTGGCCTTGGGATCGCTCTTGGCCGTCAGGGTCAGGACGTTGTTCTGGAACCGTGAGAGGTTGGAAGTGATCCCGAAATTGACGAGCGACGGCGAGTCGACCTTCTCGTCCTTGAACGTGATCAGTCCCAGATTGACGGACAGGCCGCTGTTGATGAGCGTCTGATAGAAGGCGGCGACGCTGTCGCGGAAGAGGTCGATGTGCGCCTGCATGCCGGTGGTGATGTCGAACACGAACACGACGTCCGCGATGGCCGCCGCGGCCGCCGTCAGGTTGTTCGTCATGATGGTCTTGGCGGTCGGGAACGTGACGGAGATCGCGGGCGGCAAAAGATCGACGGCCTTGGAGGCGACGATGGTTTTGCTCACGGCCGATTTCTGGCTGGCGCCGGAATCGAAGTGGACCGCGCCCGCGTCCAGGGCGACCTTGAACTGGTCGCCGATGCTGAGGCTGTTGGAGGTGCGGACGACCACGAAGAAATCAGCGCCGGCGTAGGTGTCGTCGTCGTCGTGCGGCAGGGCGCGTCCGGCGGCGGGCAGGACGAGTTTGTATTCGTAGTTGCCGCTGGCGTTGATCTTGACGTTGGTCACGCTGGAGGCCAGAGAGACGAGGAGACTGTCTTTGGTCCGGTCGAAGACGCCCGTGTCGGTCCCGGCGGCGGTGCTGGTGCTGTCGAGCCAGAGTTCAACGGCGTAGAGGTCCTGGATGGAGAAGTTGGCGACGGGGATGAGGGTGACGATGATGGAATCGAGCCGCAGCCCTTTGCCGAGGTCGCTGATGTTGAGGCCGAAGATCGCGCGCGTATCGTCGAGGGTCATTGAGTCGCCGGCGACCGTAGTGTCGATGATCGCGAGTTTGGGCAGGATGCGGATGCCCTTGAGCGCGTCGGTGGTGTCGGCTGCGGTGGCGGGCCCGTCGCTGAACTGGACGCCATTGGCCGGGATATTGAGGGTGAATGAATCGCCGGGCGTGGTGTTCGGGGAGGTGCGGATGACGACGAAGAAGTCGGCGCCGGCGTCGATGCCGGTATCGGACGACGGGACAGCTTGGGGCGTCGAGAGTGCGACCGTGATGGCGTGTCGGCCCTGCGTGGGCGTGTTGGGCATCCAAGCCGGCGCGCCGCCGACCGTCATGAGCTGGTCGAGCGCGTCGAGGGACCCGTCGACGACGCCGTTGTCCTTGTAGATGGACACGCCGTTTTTGATGAGGACCGGCTGGAGGATCGAGTTCATGTTGGTGTCGGCCTCGATCGTGATCGCCTGGAATGTCTTGCTGGACGTGCCGATCATATTGAGCGCCCAGAGCGCGATGCCGGGGCTGGAATCGTCGATGCTGGCCGGCGAGAGGTCCGATATCTGGAGTTCGACGGAGAACGCGAACGCGTAGGTGAGCGTGGCGGTGTTTCCGGCGTTGTCCTTGAGGGCGACGGTCAGCGTGTAGGTATCGTTTTCGGAGATCTGGTCGATCGGGTCGGCCGCGAGATCAATATAGAAGGTATCGGCCGCGCCGAAGTTGTGGACGCTGCCGTTGGCTTTGACGACGCCGGCAGAGTTCTTGAGGGTGACGGTGCTGAGGACGGTGTCGCCTCCGCTGGCGACCACGCGATTGGCGTCGACCAGGAAATAGGAATCGGTGACCTGGACCACCACGCGGTCGATCGATTTGCCGTAGGGCGTGGTCGAGATCTCGCCGTCGACGCCGCCGCTCCGTATCTTGACGGACGCGACGCGCGGCGCGGTGTCGTCGAAGAGGATGGCCGTCCGGGTGTCCTCCGACTTGTTGCCGCTCAGGTCCTCGAGGTGGAACCACAGGGCCGCGCGGGCGTTCCGGCCGCCGGCCGCGAACGTGAGGGTCTGGCTGCCGCCGGTGATGGCCTGTCCGGGTGGGCTGAGCCGCTGATCCGCCGCGTCTCCATATATCCCGTTGTTGTTCATGTCCATCACGACATCGACCCAGGACACGCCCGGGTTGGTGTTGATGCCGGCGAGGGAGTCGGCGGTGTTGACGGTGAAGGTCAGGGCGCGGGTCGTGCTGCCGGAATCGGGGCTGGCGCTATTGACGAAGGGTCCTTTCGAGTCATACCGGAACTTGCGCGTGTAGGTGGCCTCGTTGCCGTTCTGATCGACGGCGATGAGATTGAAGACGTAATCCCCGTTCTCGGCGTCCGTATCCACCGGGCTCGCGAACCGGAGGGTGAAAGAGTCGGCGCTGGAGTAACGCGTGACGCCGACGTCGGACGCGAGCGTGGAATTCTGGACGCTGGACCGGTCGCGGCTGTTGTTGGCGTCGACCTTGCCGTTGTACGGCGGCGTCGTCCCGAAAATGAAGGTGGAGGGCGACGTGTCGGTGAGAAACGTCGTGACGGACGTGACGGTGGTCCCGGTGGCGGACAGGGGCCCGAAGACCTTGATCTCGGAGGCGGTGGCCCACGTGATCGCGGGGTCGCCGTTGAGGAAGACCGTCTGCGGTTGCGGCGGCGTCACGTCATAGACGAAGGTCCACGAATCGACGCGGGTATTGCCTGCGCTGTCCGTGAGGGTGACGCGCCCGATGTACTGTCCGTCCTGGGACCCGATACTGGAGAGCGGCGTGAGGAGCGTGAATGTGATATTGCTGCCGCTGACGATTTTGGCGTTGAGGAGGCTGCGCTGAACGTCATTGGTATCGATCGCGTTCATGGTATCTCCAACGTCGTAGAAGAGTTCGAGTTTGGTGGCCTGCATATTGGCGCCGAAATCGTCCTGGAGGGCAAGCGAGATGGTGGTGACCTGCGTAGTGATCTTGGCGTTGCGTCCGGGCGTGGGATCGACGAGGGTGGGCGCTGTGCCATCGAAGAGGAACTGGCGCGAGTCGGACGGAGTTTCGACGTTGCCGGCGTTGTCGGTCGAGAAAACCTGGACCGTATAGATTCCTGAACTGGTGACGACCTGCGTTCTGTCCAGGATATATTTGAAGTTCGACAGGCTGCCGGTAATATTCTGTAGTGTGGAACCCGCGAAGGGCGCACTGCTGCCGCTGGGCCGCGTAATGCGGATGGTGTTGGCCGCAACCGATCCGCCGCCGTATTCGGTGACCGTCCCGCTGACGGCGATGTCCGTATCGCTGAAAATCTTCATACTGACGCCATTGAGGATGATGGAATTCTGAGCGGGCACCGCGGCCTCGTTCTGAAACGCGACGTTGTCGATTTTGGTCTGCGGCGGCGTGAAATCCGTGAAAATATAGAGGAACTGGTCATTGGGTTTGAAGTCAATGGAAACGGTCGAGTCACCGGCGACAATCATGATGGTATCAATCTGGCTGAACTTGCTTGAAGTGATCTTGCGGCCCAGGAAGCCTGAGTCGGTGACCGTGAGTGTTTCCTGAGTCGTGCCGCCCAAAATCGAGATCTGGACCGTCCCGCTCAAGTTGTTGCTTGCGATGACATAGAGTTCGGTCGCCCGCGGGAGGGTCTTGGGCAGCGTGGTGGAAACCGAATCGGTCTGTGCGATCAAATTGGCGCCGTTGAACTTGAATGTGGCCGAATCGGGCGCGCTGCGGTTGCCGGCGGTGTCCTCGGCGATGCAGAAGACCTCGTTGGTGCCGGACACGGTGATGGCGATACTGCCGGAATAGGCGCCGATGGAGGTGGCCGAAAATCCCGTCGTGGCCTGTGACCCCGCCACCACCGGAAACACGAGGCCGCTGGCCTCGCCAAACCCGGAAATGGAGTGTGCCGTTTGGATGGACGCGATGTCGGGCTCGGTGATGGAGGGCGCATCCGGTCCCTTGTTGTCGACGAGGACCTGCCCGGCCGCCGTCTTGATCTCCTTGGTGAGTTCGTCGACCGCCGTGATCTTCCAGTAATACGTCTGCTCGGCGTTGACCGTCAGGACTGACCCCGTGTCGCTGGTGCCGTTCCAAGAGAAGAACTTGGCAGCCGGGAAGACCGCCAGGGCGGTCGGCGCTGGGCGGTAGACAGGGATGGAGTCGGTCTGTTTGGCGAAGACCTCAAAGATCACGGTGGCGGTATTGGCCGCGCCGTCGACCTTGTAGGTGATGAAGGCTTGGTCGTTGCGCCCGTCCTGCCGCTGCGGGGAGATGGTCGGGAAGGACACGGAGACGCCGGTCATGGAGAAGGGCGTGTTGTCGATGATGACCTCGCCGGCGACCTCGCGGGCCAGGCCGTTGTTGTCGACGGCCGTGATGACGTACCGGTAGGCGCCGTCGGACTGGTTCGATCCGTCCCACGCGATGATGGCGTTGGATGTGTCGCCGGTGAAGGGCCCGAAGGTCTTGACGGTGGCGCCCGTGTTCTTGGACACCATGTCGACCCGGACTTTGTCGGCCCCGGCGGTCTTGAAGCTGAAGACCGTCACGTCGTCGTCGCCGGGCGTGGTGCCGGGGCTGAACGGGCTGGGCAGGGCGCTGGCGATGAGCGTGATGGCCGGCGGCGTCACGTCCTTGACGGCGGTCGCGCGGCCGGTCGACTGGTTCTTGGACCGGTCGGTCACGCGGATTTCGAAGGTATAGGTTCCTTCGATGACGATGTTGCCGTTCTTGTCGAGTCCGTTCCAGTGGATGAGGTTCTGGCCGGCGGTCTGCGCGATGCCGGTGTCATGGGGTTCGGTGTCGAGGAGGTTGCCGGCGGCGTCGAGGATGATGAGCAGGGCGGTGTCGACGTTTTCCGAGAGGACGTAGCGGACGTCAAGCCCGTCGTTTCCGAAGGGCGCCGGCGCCGCGATGATATCGCTGATGACCGGCGCGACGACGTCAGCGACGGCGGTGTCGAAATTGAATGAGACCGAGTCAGTGGTGGGGCCGGTGTTGCCGGCGTTGTCGACCGCGTAGGCGTCGATTTTCCAGAGGCCGGGCACGAACCGCGAGTCGCTGAAATTGAGCGTGTAGCTCCAGCTTGACGTCCCGGCCGCCAGGGAATCGTTGACCTTGGAGTAGACCGCGCCGTAGGGCGAGGTCGGCGCGAAGACGCGGACGAAGACGCGACCGACGGCGCTGGTGGTGTCGGCCGCGACGCCGGTGACGGCGATGGGGCTGGCGTTGAACTGCGCGTTGTTGACCGGGTTGACGATGATGGCCGACGGATTGTCGCGGTCGTAGACGAAGGTGACCGTGTCGTACAGGAAATTGCCGGCGCGGTCGACGGCCTGGATGATGAGGGTGTAGGTATCGACCTCGGCGGCGTTGTCGATGACGGTGGCGCCGGTGAGTTTCACGCCGATCGTGTCGGTGCGCGTATCGAAGAGGATGGTGCCGAGACTCTGGCCGGCCGAATTGCGCAGGATCACGAACGTCGATTCGACGGCGTTGGCCGAAAAGCCCGTGACGCCGGACGTATCGCCGTTGGGGCTGGTTGTGGTGTCGTCGAGGTCGACGCCGACGAAGACGATGCTGTCGCCGAAGACTTCCTTGCCGAAGAACGTGTCCTCATACTGGGTCGCGGCGATCCCGTGGGAGATCAAGTAATTTTTTACCGCCGGTTTCTTCGTGTCGTACAGGACGATCGCGGTGTCCTCGCGGAAATTTCCGGCGTTGTCGTACACGGTGGCGACGAGGGCGTAGTATCCGTCCTGCGTGCCGTCGGTCTTGCGGTTCAGGCCGAAGGTGCTGGTCGTGGGGTTGAGGTTGAACTGCGCGCCGATGTCGCCGGCGTCGATCCCGTCGCCCTCGTCGTCCCAATACCACCGGAAGGTGGGCAGGAGGGCGCCGGCGGTGGGAATCTGCGCGGGCGTATCGGACAGCTCGACGGTGACGGCTGCGAGGGAATTGACGAACTTGCCGGTGTCCGGCGTAATCTTGATGTTGGGCGCCGAATCGTCAAAGACGAACCGGCGGTCGATGGTGGTGTCGTTGCCGTTCTTGTCGCGGGCGAAAATCAGCAGTTCATAAAGGCCGGGCGGCGGGGTCGAATCGGCGGGAACGATGTAGAAGGAATCGCTGATCTTGGTGACCGTGAAATTGAGGGACTTGCCGGTCGTGAGGTTCGTGAGGCTGAGGACGGTCGTATTGGTGGTATCGACGCCGCCGACATATCCGCTGGGGCTCGTGTCGGCGAGGAAGACGGTGATGGTTTCGACGGAGGTATTGAACGCGACGGACGCGTCGAGGGTCTTGGCCGGATCGTTGTTCCGGAACGTCTGCAGGGCGTAGGGGTCGGTCGTGTCGAGAATGAATATCCGCGTGTCGGACAATGTGTTCCGGGCCTTGTCGCGCACGTCGATCTGGATGAGGTACGTGTCATCTTTCGAGCCGTTGGCCGGCAGGGAGATCACGGGCGTGAAGATGAGGTCGGTTGAATCGGAGGTGACCGTGCCGCCGACCACGAGGTCGTTGTTGTCGATGATCGCGTCGCGGTCGAGGTCCTCAAAGAGCTGAATCCGCGCGCCGCCCTGGACTTCGGTGAAGAGCGAGAAATCGACGCCGGAGAGGGAGTCGACCGGCCGGATTTTGATCTGCGACAGGCTCGACTTGCTCGCGAAGGTCGAGGGATCGACGACGCCGAGATTGGATTTCGCCACCATGCTGGGCGATGTCGTCGAGAGCGAGGGTTTGGACTGGTCGAAGATGACGACGAGGTCGTCGTCGTTGCCGAACGTGCCGGAGGCTTCGACGTTGCCGGCGTTGTCGACCGCGAGTCCCTGGATGCGGAAGGACCCCTCGCCGCCGTTGACGAAGGTGGAGATGGGGATGTTTCGGACGCCCCACGTGTCCTGGCCGTCGCTCAGGGGATTGCGGGCGGTGTCGGTCGTGATCGTGACCGAGGTCCACGTGCTGTCGGGCCGGAGGATCCGCCACTGGACCTGCTTGAGGTCGGACTTGCCGCCGACCTGCGGCACGCGGCCGAAGATGTCGATGGCGACGTCGGTGGCGTTGAAGGGACTGCTGTTGCCGCCGGTGGTTTTGGCCGTCGTGACGTCGGCGTCGGGCGCGACGGTGTCGACGCGGAAGAAGACGATCTGGTCGTTGGACCGCAGGTCCGCCTTGACCGGCGCGTCGCTGTCGCGGGTGGCCGCGACGATGACGCTGTCGAATGTCTTGAAGACCTGCGCGCCCGTCACGATCTGGCCGCTCTTGGTGCCGGTGTCGATCGTGAGGGTGTCGACGAGGAGCGCGCCGTTGGCGTCGCGTCCGAAGACGACCACGAGGGTGGCCGTGTCGACGTCGTCGAAGACGACGAGCACGGCCTGGCTCACGCGCGGGAGGGTCTTGACGTTGGAGTCGATCGAAACGAACCCGGCGGTGCCGTATCCGCCGACATTGACGAGGCTGAACCCGCCCTTGCCGGACACCAGGCTCTTGTTGCCGACCGTGTCGGTGGAGGTGGCGGTAAAGGTGTTGTTGCCCTGCGGCACGAGTACGCCGGCGATGGAGTATTCGCCGGTCGCGGCGTTGGCCGTGGCGGTTCCGACGGAGGAATCGACGCCGTTCAGGAGGACGTGGATGATCCCGCCGGGCGCGGTGAATCCGGAGACGGTGACGGTGAGCGTGGAGAGGGCGTTATTGTCGGTGTTGACGATCTGCGGCGCGTCGGGCCGCAGGTTGTCGACGTTGAACTGGCCGTCGCCGGTGCGGATTTCCTTTGTTTTCTCGTCGACGGCCGTCAATTTCCAGAAGTATGGATTCTCGGCGTCCTGCGACACAAATGACCCGGAGGCCTTGCCGTCCCAACTGAAGAATTTGGTAGACGGAAAGACCGTAAGGGTGACGGCGTCGGCCACGATGGGCGAGGTGTCGGTCCGTTTGGCGAAGACCTCAAAGCGGACGGTTGCCGTTTCGTCCGCGCCATCGATCTTGTAGGACACGATCGCGTTGTCCTTGAGGCCGTCCTGGTTCTGCGGGGAGAAGGTCGCGTTGGAGACGCTGAGGTCCGACAGCGTGAAGGGCGTATTGTCGATGCGGAGTTCCCCGACGACGCGGGCCGTGAGGCCGTGCCCGTCGATGGCGGTGATGATGTACTGATAGGTCCCGTCGGCCTGGAAGACGCCGGATGAGTTTTTGCCGTCCCACACGATCTTGCCGGCGGTTGTGTCGCCGGTGACCGGACCGAAGGTCCGTACGGTGAGTCCGGTGGTCTTGGAGATGATGTCGACGCGGGAACTCTGGGCCAGGAGCGTCGAGTAGACGAACTCGGTCTGGTCCTGCTCGCCGGGCGTGGAGTTGGGCGAGAAGGGCGTGGGCGTGGCGGACTGGGCGAGTGTGACCTGCGGCGGCGTCACGTCCTTGATGCCGGTGGCCTTGCCGGTGGTCACATTGTTGGACAGGTCGTACACGCGGAGCGTGAAGAGGTAGGTGTCCTCGATGACGATGCTGCCGTTTTTATCGAGTCCATTCCAGTGGATGAGGTTCTGTCCGGCCGTCTGGTTGACGAGGATCGTGTCCTCGCGGATGAAGGCGAAGGCGGAATTGGTCACGGTCAGGACGGCGGTCTCGACCGATTCGGACAACACATATTTCAGATCCGCGCCCGCGTCTCCGAACGGCGTCGGCTCGACCACGATGTCGGAGACGGTCGGGCCGACCACGTCGGTCAGGCGGGGGTCATAGACCACGTAGAGGGTGTCGGACATGCTTCCGGTGTTGCCCGCGTTGTCGACCGCGTAGGCCTCGATGTTCCACACGCCGATGGTGTCGCTGAGCGCTTTGAAGTCGACGGTGCCGAGCCATGAGGCGGCGCCGATGGCGAGGGAGTCGGCGCCGTTGGCGTTGGTGGTGACGTTGACGTGCGCCGCCGTCGCGATCCCGCCGGTGTCGCGCGGGGCGAAGACGCGGAAGTAGACGCGCGCGACCGTTCCGGTCGTGTCGGTGGAACTGCCGCTAATGGCGATGGGTCCGGCGCGGAACTGGGTATTGGTGATGGGGCTGATGATGCGTGTGTAGGGTGTGTCGACGTCGAAGACGAAGGACAAGGTGTCCTCGGCGCGGTTGCCGGCGGCGTCGATGGCGACGTAGTGGAGGTCGTAGTCGCCGACCTCCGCGAGCCCGTCGATGACGCTGCCGCCGGTGAGGACGCGGGCCATGGTGTCGACGCCGGTGTCGGCGACGAAGGTCCCGAGCTTGACGCCGGCCTTGCGGAAGATCAGCTCGACGAAGGTCGAGTCGGTGGTCTGCGTGCCGTAGCCGACGATGTCGGCGGCCCGGTTATAGTTTTTGACCGCAGCGGCGGAGGCGGTGTCGACGAGGTTGACGCCGACCATCACGATACTGTCGTTGAATCCGGCGCCGGACGTGAACGAATCATAGACACTCGCGGACTTGCCGTGCGTGATGATGAACGCCTCGACCGTGGGCTTGACGGTGTCGTACCGGACGATCCGGGTGTCCTCGCGGAAGTTTCCGGCCTTGTCGAAGGCGCCGACGACGATGGCGTAGTCGCCGTCCTGGGACCCGTCGGCGAGCCGGCCGAAGTTGACGGTGCTGCTGTCGGCGTTGAGGGTGGCGGACGAGAGCACTTCGGCGGCGGTGAAGACGCCGTCGCCGTCGGCGTCGTAGTACCACCGGATCCGCGGCTCCTGGCCGGAAGCGGTCGACACGCCGGACACGGCGTCGGCGAGGACCACATTGACGGCCGAGAGGGAACTCACGCGCGCGCCGGTGTCGGGCGTGACTTTGATCGAGACCGAATCCTGATCGAACAGGAAATTGCGTCGGATGTCGACCAGGTTGCCGTTCTTGTCGCGCGCGCGGACGCTGATGAAATAGGCGCCGGAGGCGGGCGTCGAATCGACGAGTTCGACGAACAACTGCGAGCCGGCCCGAACGGTCGTTCGAGTCGCGATGGCCTGGTTGGTGGAGAGATTGAAGAACCCGCTGAAGTCGCTGTTGACCGTGTCGATCCCGCCCACGTATCCGCTGGCGCTCGTGTCGGCCAGCTCCACGCTGATCGTGTCGAGGAACGTCGAGATCACGGCGCTTTCGGCGATCACCTTTGCAGTTGCGGGCGGCTCGCTGCCGGGCGTGTCGCCGAGGTGCCACGCGACGGCGAAGGGCTTGGTGGAATCGAGGATGAAGCGGACCGTGTCGGCCAGTATGTTTTGCGCGTTGTCGCGGCTGTAGATCGGCACGAGGTACGTGTCGTCCCGCGTCCCGTCGCCGGGCAGGGGCAGGAAGAAGGTGAGGGTGACGGTGGAGTCGGCGTTGGCGACGGAGGGCGTGCCGCCGATCTGGATATCGCCGCCGTCAATGTTCCCGTTGCCGTTTTTGTCCTCCCATACCTGGATGGTGGTGATCCCGCCTGTCGTGGTGGTGAGCCGGGCGTCCATGCCGGACCCGCCGTCGGCCGGCTTGATCGAAACCGCCGCGAGGCCGGTGTCCTGGAGCGCGTTGTGGACCGGGCTGGATGAGCCGATGGTCGGCGGGGTCTGGTCGTAGATGAACTCGAGATCGTCCTGGTTTCCGCCGTCGTTGGCGACCTCCTGGTTGCCGGTGGCGTCGACGCCGACGGCCTGCACGCGGTATTTGCCCTCGCCGCCGCTGGTGAGGACGGTGGCGGCGAAGGTGGCGACGAAGGTGTCGTATCCGAGGCTGCCGTAATTGACGGTGATGGAATCGGCCTCGGTGAGCGCGGTCCAGGTGTTGGTGGGATTGCGGACGCGGATCTTGACCTTGGCGGCCTCCTTGGTCGGCGTGATCCGGCCGAGGACGCGGACGTTGCCGGCCGTCAGATTGATCGGCGCCTGCTGGCCGCTCGTCGCCTCGTAGACGGTCCGCACGT
>Ga0156027_1065_pt6 | contig 38968 bp, 20 predicted proteins | sample RifCSPlowO2_02_FD_107681 | JGI IMG/M metagenome (GOLD analysis project Ga0156027, IMG submission 107681) | Candidatus Lindowbacteria bacterium RIFCSPLOWO2_02_FULL_62_12 | reverse complement strand
AACCGATCAGCTCCTCAATGTCGCCGTCACCCGCGCCCGCGCCGCCCTTCATGTCATCGGCAATCTGGAAGCCTGCAAAAACGCGGGCGGGTATATCGGTGAATTCGCAGATTACGTGTCTTCCGGCCACGTTGCCGGACACTCAGAGGCAGACATCCGCGAAACCTCCGAATCCCGCATGGCAGAGCTTCTTCGCAAGGCCGGACTCTGGTTTCACCATCACTTCAAAGAAGGCCGCGACGAACTCGATTTCCTCGTCGTCTCCCCCTTCGGAACCCGTTACGACCTCGAAGTCGACGGCAAACAGCACAACAGCCCGGAACAGATCCGGTCCGACAACGTCCGGGACAAACGAATCGAGGCGACCGGATACAAAGTTGTGCGAGTGAGCGCGAGAGACGTATTCAATAGCGAACCGGCGATTGTGGATCTCCTCTTAAGATTAACCTGAAAAGTCAAACAGACGTTACGAAATCATCGCCGTTTTTTGATTTCATCGATTTCATGCACGAACCGTCCGACACGCGTGGGCAGGTCATCCGATCCCAGCGCACCTATCAGGGCGACGGACGAGGTGATTTCGCCATCGTCCAATTCGATCCATTCACCCTTGTAGCAGTTTTTGAACAGGGTTTTGCTGATGCCTTTGCGTCCGCCGCCAATGTTGCCGCGATGAATCACATAACGCTCGCCCTTTTGGTCAGTTGCGAACGCACCCGCAACCCGGCGGTTGATACCATTCAGCGGGAAATTGATCTCGCATGTGATGGACAAGGAAGTCTTTCGTTCCGGATAACCGATTCCGAATCCGTTCCAGTATCGGCTGTTTTCTATTCTTTTTGAGACAAACCATAATGCTTGTTTTTCGATGTAGGTTGCCTCCATGTCATAACTGGCGCCGAGATGTCCGACGTTGACCGGCAGGCGATCCGAAGACTGCCCCTTGAGGGCTTCGACAAAGCGTTTTTGGCAGTGCTGAATTTCGGTCTCTTCGGATATGGTCTTCAACATGGTCGATGAGCTAAGGATAACCTACGGATTGACGTGCAGGCAATATGGATTCCATGACCACAGTTCTCATCTCCCGGTCAGCCGGTCGATCTCGCAGTTGCATTCGACGCAGTGATAGGTGATGTTTCCCTCGTCATCCTCTTCGTACCGGATCCGCACCTCTTTCTTGCATTCGCCGCAGTAACCTTTCATGACGCCACCTCCAGAATCGATTTTATCACCGGCGATTGGCCTTTTTCACGCCCGCTATACCGCCCGCGACAAACGCAAACAGGGGAATAATCGCAAAAAACCAGCACAATGCAATCGCAACGACGACTACCGCCACGGCCGCTTTGATCAAAAATGCCAGAATTGCTGAAGAGATCGGCAGTTTTGACTGCAAAACGTGTATCCCAAGTCCCAGGAGCAGGCATCCGCCAATGCCGATGACACTGAAGGTGTAAAAGAGCGCAATCATCGCCTTTGCTTCGTCACTCTCGATGTAATCACTCCCGATCAAAAAAGGCGTGCCGACAAAAGCGATGGCGCCGGCGATGAGGAAGAATACCGTATAGAACTGCGCTTCCCCGCTCATCTCGTCGCCCTTCATGCTCATCCTCCCGGCCAACCGTCGGCTCATGTCAGGACTCCTTGCCACGCTTGATGCACTCATACGCCCCAAGTAGAAATCCGGCTGCGGCAATGAGACATAACTGCATCTTGGCCAAAATCATTCCATTCACCGTCCCGGGATTTTTCAAAATCAACATGACGAATCCGACAATCCATGTCACGGCGTTGAAAACGCAAAATACCGCCGCCGATTGGAACAGGTTGCGTATCATCGTGGCGTAATAGAAAGTCAAACAGAATAGAAACGTCTCGATCAGAATATACGCAAGCTTAAACGGATCCATCCCGGTGCTCCAGATCTGTCGGCGAATCCGCCGTCCCTGTCTCGCCCGGATCTTTCCCAAAATAATGCGTCCAATACAATCCGGTCCCCGGAATCCCAAGCGATAGATACCGCCGTCCTGACGCAGACACCCCCACCCGGCACCCGGGAATCCCGAAACTGCCTCCAACCCCGCCTCGGCTGAATATCACCCGGAACGGCCCGAAATTTTTGATCTTGCTCCATCTCCAGCCCATCACGACCGCCTCCCTGAGGACTCGGATCTGCTTTTGTGTCTTTCTATTTCAGTAAACGAGAAATGCCCGCGAAAGCGAACAGGAAGGAATCAGTGATTCTTTCTCAAGTGGTGGACGATTTCCATCATGACTCTGCAGTCGATTTCGTTGTAATGCTCGATCTCTTTCATCAGGCTGATATCGCATGACCGGAGCCCATTTTTCGCAGCCTCTTCGCAACACCACCAGGCGCCGACCATGGCGCCCAGGCCGTCCATGGAGCCTTCCCCCCAGAGGGTTTGTATCAGTCCGTGCCGGTGCATGGCGCGGGCGATCATTTTCAGGCCGAACCCCAGCGCGCCCCGGACCACGACCGGCTCCGCTCTCATGACCTCTTTGAGAAAATCAAACCAGTGTGGGGAGGACCATTTGCCGGCCTTGTCCGGATGGCGCTGGACTGAGGCGTTATAGGCGGTAGAGAGATTTGTGGTTTCGGCGTGAGACCAATGGTAAACCACCGGTCGTTCAATGCCGTTGCCGGTCTTCAAACGGATTTGCCCCATGTGGTCGATCCAGTCGTCGATGATGACGGCTTCGGCCGACGGCGTCAGCGAAGTTGCGGTAAAACATTTGAATGTCCATGCATCGTTTTCCATATGGCCGCACCCGATCATGAAAATCATGGGCTGGCCGCCGCGGCGGGGGAAATCGGAGAAATCGTCGTTCAGGTCGGTGACCGTTTCGAAATCGACGAAAAATTCCAGCGGGGGATCCGGGCCCCATATTTCGCGGCAGGCGGTGACACGATCGGGTGAGAGCGTCGGGCCGTCCTCTCTCTGGTTGATATCGAGAATGGCCTGCAAGATCGGCTGCTGCTTGGCGCCGGTGATGCCGACGGCCTCGGCTGTGCATCTCTTGTCTCTCCAGGAACGAATCCCCTGTCGGCAGGCCGCGTCGCGTTTTCCCGCTCCCACCTGCCATAGAACCGTCAGGTCATCCAGCTCATCGACGATAGCCTTCTTCGCCTCAGCCCATGGCGCGTCCTCTTTATTTCCCATATTGGGTCGTAGTTCCGGCACGGACGGATGAGGGCAGACAGTCCAGTTCATGCCGTCCGATCGGACCCGCCGGACCCAATCGCAAGCGGCGTCGACGACGGCGGCAATTGTTTTTTCCCTGCTGACCATGCCGGTCTGCGAAACGGGCGCAAGCAGTTCCATCGCGTTGACTCCCCTGCGAGTCTCACCCTTGATGGTCTGCTTCCAGCCCCGGCCCAGGAGATAGGAGACAGGCGGGAGGTACCCCTGAATCTGCGCCAGGGCGCGATTGTAGATGAACAGTTGAGCCTTATAAGCGGGTCCGGAATCGGAGTTGCCGAGTTCGCCGCTGACCAGCAGATCAAGAGTCGTGAACTTGATATCGACAATTCTGTAATGAAATGACCCGCCCTTCACCGCCGGCGCGGAAACGGCGGCGTCTCCCGCTGACAACGCGGCGGGAAACAACTCATGTAAAATATTACTTCTCACCATCAGGTCCGGACTGCCATACGTTTGATGCCGATCGTCATGCAGCACCCCCTTGTAGATAATCGGAGCGCCCCGCGCCATGGCATCCACTGTCTGTTCGGCCATCTGCGGATCACGTATTTGCCCCGGCTCAACCGCAATGGTGACCACAGCCGCCCGCGTTTTAAGGTGCCCAATCACAGCCTGTTCGAATTCAATGCCTTTCTTGAACAGAAACGCGGACATGTCCGTACGCGGATCGTACCCCGGCAGCCCGGTATCCCTGATAAATCCTTTTTGCTCGCCGTAAAGGTTTAGCCAGTCCAGGACAGGATCGTTCAGGACAAAATTCCGCGTCGCATGCGCGCCGGCCCAAAGTGCCTCGTCAAACATGATGGATTTCCTCCACCTCCGAATTGGCCCCGCTATTTCGGTAAACGAACGATGCCGGTGAAAGCGAACCTCGCCAATGTATTTTTATAGTGAATCAAACCCCACATAGGATGGTTTGCCTCAATGCATCCAACGTCACCCACTTCTTGTCATGCCGCTGTACGAAAACTTTGGAAAATACGTTGCCGGTATGACTTTTCCGTTCTGGTTCGAATGCGGTCGAGATGAGCGTATAGGCATGATTGACGCTATCGGCTTCCTGGTTCAAACTCTCGATCTTGCACTTGCAGTCCAGCAGCCGGCCCAAATTCTCACCGATGATTTCTAAACGCAATGGTTCTTCTATCCGTACTTTCACATATCGGGTTGTCGGCCTTAACCGACGATCTCCGTCATCCCGAACAATTGCGCCGGCCGCAAGCCGGTCCGGAATTCCCTTGTTCGTTTGTATTTCGACCAACACTGTTGTCCCTTGACCAAGCATTCCCTCATATCGGGTCATTGTAAACCGGCGCCGTTGTGCGTCATCTGTTATCGCAGACGCTGGAATGGTCAATTGGCCAAGTGTGCCGTCCCTGACAACCGGAATCGGTTCTCCACTCAGAAGTTTGAGGCTGGATCTTTCAATCGTGACATCTAATCGAACTCTTTTTTCCGCCGGGTCAGGAAACAAGCGTCAATACCCCTTTCCGATCATCCCCATATGTAGATTATAGGTCACACTCAACCGCGCCAATATCTGTTCGAGCTGATAGTTCGAAGCGATGCTCCGCCCCAGTACAGTTCTGAGACGCTGAATTTCTTTTTCGACATGCGGAATTTTTTGGCGGCAAGTTTTTTTTGTCTGAGTTTCTTTCTGGTCTCCCGCGATGCCTTTGACATCTTCGAACTGGCGGCGGCCTTCCTCTCATGCTGCTGCATGACCTCTCTGTATTTCTCGAACGTTTCGGCCGTCTGCGTGTCGGAAGGGTTGAGCCGATGCGCTTCTTTGGCCAATACAAAAACTTGCCGATCGTTCAGTGCGCCGGGAGTTTCCCGTATCAACGCGATCGCGTCTGACAAAGCCTTCAATGAATCAATTTTGGCTTGACGGCACACAGTACAAACAATGTCATATCCATCTATGCACTTTTTATCCAGATTGAATGACGCAACGGCCTTGATTTTCCTACACATGGAGCACTGCTTCGTGTCTGACTTGATATTGAGAAAGGGCGCCAGATGATAGCCACATACCCTGCAAACCAGCTTGTCGACTCCCAGTTTCACGGCACATCGCGGACAGCGCCTGACACGGACCGCCGCCATCACACTCTCCGCCTCAAGACTTCCACCCAATCCGCGATCGTCGCAAAATGCTCGTCCCGCACGTCGCGGAGGATGATAGTCTCGTAATCCGGATTGATCGGCGCCAGATGGATTTCCTTGTGCCGCCATGTCTCGTCGTCGAATGTCTCCTTGATGCTTTTCGCATAGCGTTTCAACGTGTAATTTCCGCCCCATTCCGCGTCGTGGATGTCTCGGTGCTGGACGAAGACAATGCGGCCATCCCGGCCGCCGCCCTTGTGCGTCTGAAACAGGCAAAACGAGCCGTCTGGGATCAGCGGTTCCATGGACTTGCCTTTGACCCGCGCGACGAACATTCCCTCCGCGATCTTTCGATCCGTGTGAGGGGCCACCCACTGTTCGGCCTCCTCCAGCTTGTGATCGACCACCTGATCGTCACTAAACCACCCGGCCGCGACTTCCAGTTCAATGAACGGCACAGCCGTCGTCCATCTGTCCCGCGGCTGAGGGTCAACCCGGTAGAACGGCAACAGATCAACCGGCGGCGGCGGGACAACCACCGGCGCAGTGGCGGGCTGGTCCTGCCGCGCCGCGAACCACTGATCCGCCTCGCCCGCCACGCGATCCACCGCATCCCGGCCGATCAAGAGCCGCGCCAAACGCTTCAAATGCCGCGTCATCGCCTCGCGGTCATCTAAATCCACCCGCGTGATTTCGAGGACGTCATGCCCCTGCGCACGCAGTTCCGCGCGAATCTGGATGTCCCGCGCTCGCGTCTCGGGATTGCCATGCAGATGGCCGGACAGTCCGTCCAGGTAGATGAATATTTTCCGGTCCTCTTCGTCCGGATGCGCGAACGTCACGTCGGGCGTGGTCGAGTTCAGCGGCCTTGGCAGAGAGACGCTCTCTTGCCACCGGCCCTCCGAAAAATTCGCCGCCGCCAGCATCCGCCGCAGTTTTCGCTCGCCCTCGTTGACCGGCTGTTCCGCCCCCGCCGGTTCCTGCGCCGGAAGCCTCTGCGGAATCGGCCGCGTGTCCGACAGGCTGTCTCCCCACCGCGTGAATCTGTCCGACATTGCATGACGGTTTAGAAACCGGTGATAAAACGCGTTTCTATAAGTCTGAAAGCAATCGATACAGCTCGTATCACAGACGGAGGGACAGGTTTCGGCCAATCGCCGGGCTACCGCCGCGATCTCGCCGAACCGCGCGCAGATCTGCTCCAAGAGTCCGGACCCGCCCGGCATGGGGTCGTACAAAACGGCGTTGGGCCGGTCCGAATCGTATTTGCCCATCACCGTCACCTGAAGATCCTCGATGTGCATGTCCAGAAGTTCCACCGCGGCGAATCGGATGGCTTCGGCCACGGAATAGGCCTCCTCCCAGTCCTGACAATCCGAAATCGTCAGCGCGTCCACCGCCATTTCACAGTGAAATCCGATCGACTCCGGCCGCATGCCGCACCACTCCTCATGTTTTCGCCTGAAGTCGTCGATCTGGGCGTCCGAGGAGAGCGGCGACACGCTCTGGCCGCATCCGAGACAGACCGGATAGCCATACCGGTTCCGGGATCGGATGAGAGACGCCGAGCCGACATTGACCATCTGCATCCGCACGCCCTTCCGGAGCTGAATCTCCTTCTCACCCCACCGGTAGGCCATGCCTCCGCTGTGCTGATCGAGCTCTCGAATAAACAGGGTCACGGCCATCTGGAACCGGTTCTCTTCCTCATCTGAAATCCGGGACACGTGGACAAGCGTCGCGTCCGAAATCGGGATGCTTCGGATCACCGCGGCCGACGGATCCCCCGTCGCAGCCGTTGTCGTTTGCCGCACGGCCTGCCGGGCCGGATTCACTTCAAACACGATGGACTGATCCTGCCCCTCCTCCACCTCGCGCGTGAACCGCCTCGGCACGAATCGTTGACCGTTGGCGTAGATCAGGTTGCCCGGAACATATTCCCGAACGGCGATGGTTGGCGGTCGCGGCAGGTCGAAATCCCGAGCGCCGCGAATCGACTTCGGAACCTCCGCCATCCCGACGATGGACCCCGTTTCAAGCCCGTATCCGGGAAGAAATCCTTCCGCCGCCAGAACACCGTACGTCAGGATGTCGTCCACGCCTTCCGACTGCGCCCGACGGCGCGGCGCCCGGCCTTTCAGCTTTTTAACCAGGCGGCGGCATCGGTCATAAAATGCCTGCTGTTCCTCGTCCGGCACGCCAACCCGCCGCCTAAGCGTCTCGATTTTTTCCATCTGATCCATGGCCCATCGGAGCCGACGATGGAGGCGTTGGACGACGGCTTCCAACTCGGCCGTCATGTTCAGCACATGCCCGGCCAGTTTGGTCTGTGACACGGCGGTCATATCCTCCGCCGGCCAGCCCTGCCGGAACGCCGCGGTCACCGCCTGCTCGATGGCCTGCTGATGTTTGGTGATGACCGTGTGCAGAGCGGTAACATCCCGCGGCCGCGGCCGCACGTCTCCACGCTCGTCAAACAGGTAATCGCAGATTCTCGTCGGAAACGCGGTCTTCAGCGCCTCCAAGATCTCTTCCCGGTCCGGCGCTGAAAGTCCAAACCCCTCGCGCGACATCTGATGCAATCGGGTCAAAATCGACGCATGGACATGTTTGGCGATCATCAGATCGTTGGACAGATTAAATGCGGGCGGATCGATGCGTCCGCCGAGCATTTTCACCGGCTCGGCAAAATACGCCCGGTCGTGGCTGACCGGCCGGCAGTAGGCGAGATTCACGGCCATCCGATGCCGGCGGCCAGCCCGGCCTGCGCGCTGCCAGTAATTGGCCGGCCGGGGCGGCATGTTTCTCATCAACACCGCATCGAGCGAGCCGATGTCCACGCCAAGCTCGAGCGTCTGCGTACAGACCAGCGTGTTGATCACGTCGTTTTCGCCCTTGAAGATGTGCTCAATATGCTCCCGCTCGTCCTGCGGCACCATGGCGGTGTGTTCGCGGGGCCGAAGCATCGCGTATTGCTGGTCGATGAGCTGAAGGTCGTAATTCTCGGGATCTTCCTGAACAAATTCCAATTGCCCGTCGCATCGCCACGCCAGACAGCGATCGAGCGGCGGCCGCGACACGGTCCGGCGGCGGCACGCGCGGCACCGGTAGACGCCCCGGTGGGCGGCCAGGAGCAGTTTGTCCGCGTCGATCTGCCGGGCGCCGTGACAGCGGGGCAGCGCATTTCCCCGCTGGCCTTTGAGCGTGACCGGCGCAAGAAGACCGACCGGCTCGGACGTCAGATAATCCCACAGCCCGGTCAGGAACGTCTGGATCTGGTCCGGTGCCACTCCCCATTTTTTCGCGATCTCGCTCGCCAGGGTCTGCCGGCCGGACGAGGACACCCACTGGTCGATCCAGCGGTCGTCGTCCTGTCCCTGTCGGGTTAGCTTCAGGCCTTTGGGAATGCCGGAAAGTTCCGGCATATACCCGTTCTGCAATTCTCGATCGCCGTCGCCCCAGATTTTCGAAAAGATGTCGCCGGTCCGGTCCAGAAGATTTTTTTTCCGGCGGATGACGTCCAACAGCGCGGTCGTGCCTTCGGACAGAACATCGGGAGTAAATCCCAGCCGTTTCGACCACGTTTGAATAAATTCCGCGCCCGCGTCCAATCCCAGATATCGAACGGAAAGACGCCCCCACGGCTCAAGCCCCACCTGCTGACGCGCGCCCATGGTGATCTCGAGAAGAATCAATATCCGAAGCAAATATTTTCGCTCCTCCCGATGAACCGCCCCGCCGGTCTCCTTCGGCGCGACGGCCCACACTTCGGGCAGAAGCGCCATGGACAGCGCGTCGTCCTGTTCCAGAATCTGGTCCAGCGTGTGCGCCAGGTCGCCAACGGACATCGGCCGGCCGGCGATGGCCTGCGCCATGATGGCGCGCAGGCGGAATCGCCGCGCATGGTCGCGCATCCAGCCCGCCTGAAAGGCCGCATCCTGACGGTTGTCCGCGAAAACCAGCAGACGCTTGCGCTCGGCGTGATGGACCATGTCCTGCGCCAGAACGTGAACGTCCGCGACGGGAGTCGCCCGGACCGGCCTGGCCGGTTCACGGAATCTTCCGGCCGTCGTCCGGCCCGCCGCGCCGCAGCTCAGGCACGTCCGAAGCTGTCCGCGATGGCCATCCCGCTGTTGCACGGCCATGAGAGCGACGGGGCGGCCGCCCTTGCCGCAGGCGAGGCAATGCTCGGTTTCGTCCGCATGGGCCGCGCCGCATTTGCGGCAAAAATACAGAGCCGTCAACCGCGGATGATCATCCCCGTCGCCGTCTTCCTCCGAAATCAGCCGGTCCACCAACAGCATGCGAATGCCGCCGCGCGATTCATCCAGCGGCTCCCAATAAACAGCTCCCCCGGCCGCGCGACCGCCGCCGGGTATGTCGCCGGTGTAGTCAAAATCGGCCAGCGCGTGCTCGAAATAATGCTGGCCGCAGGTGGTGCAGGTGCTCACGCGCAGACGCAATTTGGGAACTCCGCCGCCGGGGTCGTCCTCAGCCGACAAATGCAGAACTGGATCCGTTTGATTCTCATCGAACGTCACCACCGCTCCGGGAACGCCGCGAAGATATCCGTGCGAGACCGGCCGAACCAGCGGCCGATTGTCCATACGGGACGCGGCGCCCAGGGTCAGCCACGCGATCAGTTCCTCCTCCGTCACCACCCGGCCGATCTTGCCCTCGAGTTCGCCCAACAGGTCGCCAAGCGCGCGAGGCAATTCAAGCAGTTTTGAAACTTGATAGACAAGTTCGTTACCGGCCAGCGCCTGATACAAAACCGCCTGCCAGTCGCCGGCGGGCAATTCCGTGCCCGTCAAATTCCGCCAAGACTGCCGGACGGCCGGTTCCGGGTCTGGCGCGTCTACTGCCGCCAAAACTTCCGCCAATCGTTCGGACGGATGATCGGGCGCCGGCGGAACCGTCCGGTGCGCGGCCCACATCTCATCGGCGTAGATTTCCTGAACGGTTTCGACGGCCTCTCTGGCGACGCCGAAAAAACGGCTCGCAAAGTCCCGGGCGGCATCCGGATTCCCCGCGTCCACGATCGTGGCGGATGTCGCGACCGCAACCGACTCTTCTGGATTGCGCCCGCAAAAACTTCGAAGACGGCGGATCAAGCACGCCGCCTCCGCTCCCTGGGCGCCGGTAAACGTGTGGGCTTCGTCAAACACCAGATAATCCAACCGGGCGCGGTCGAACAGCTCCACATCGCTCTGCCGGGTCAAAAGAAGCTCGAGCTGTTTGACGTTCGTCAGCAGAATCCGGGGCTGTCCGCCCGCCGCCCGCATCTTCTCGCGGCTGCAGACCTCCTCCACCGGATGGATCGCCGCGCCCTCGCCGCGCGCGCGGGACTGCTTGAGCGCCGCCTGATAGTCCGCGCGGGACGATCCAGCGTTGAGCCGCCGTCCGCGCACTTCCGACTCGTAGTCCGGCGTCTTGCCGATGTACATCCCGAACGGGATGCCGGTTCCGGCCAGAAGATCGCGCAGTCGGCCGAGCTGATCCTCGGCCAGCGCGTTCATGGGATAGACAATGACGGCGGAGACGCCGGAGGGCGCGTTTTGATCCCGCAGTTCGAGACACCGGCTGATGATGGGATACAGAAAACATTCGCTTTTGCCGGATCCCGTGCCGGTCGAAATCAGCGTGGTCTTGCCGGAACAGACGGCCCGGATGGCCTGCTCCTGATGGCCGAACACGGCCGGAAACGGGATGATCTGCCGCATGTGCGGATGCAGAACGCCTTCCGACACCAGTTGTTCCACCGCCGCGCCCGGCCGAAACGCCCGCGAGAGGCTCACATAGGGGCCTTTCAAGAGCGGCGTCTGCCGGACAGTGTCAAGCGACAACAGCCGCCGCATCTGCCGGTTGAGCCGCTCATCCGCGAACGGATAGGCCGTGAGTTGATAGCGGAGGAATGAGCGAACGACCTTCTCGGTGTAGGCGAGGGGGTTTAGGGCCATCGGCGCTCGATGTGGCTTACAACTTCAACGTCAGTTTTTCGTTCGTCGGGCCAACGATGAAATCGATCCGCCGGTCGCCAACATATTTTTCAGTATCCAAGGTTAAATTCCATTCCTCGCAATACCATTTACTTCCCAATCGTTTCTGGACCGTCATATCGGCGGAGTGCGCTTCCTCGCGGACGAGATCATATGACATCGTGTCGCCTGTCTCCTGATGTTCAATATTGATTCTGCGTTTTTTCTTGAAGACGCGAATCTTGAGGGAGCCAAGCCAGTACTCCGTCCTGTCGCCCAAGTCCGTTCTGCCGGCCGTCGCAGGTGTTTCAGCCGCAGCTTGCCTGCTGGACGCCGGGTCCGATTCCTCCACTGGCGCACGCAGATAGCCTGTGAACAATTCGTCCAACGGACTTAACGTCGGTAGGTCCTGTATCGCTTCGTCGCGCCTCATGCCAATATCGCGGCGGCGGGCTACCACCTCCTGCGTATAACGCAGGACCACATTTCTGCGGCCCTGCCTCTCTTCATACTCAATTTGTCGCTCTTTGCATTTGATCCATCTCATGGCCGCCTGCCGCCGGCCATCATCCGGCATATCCAACTTCTGGACTTTCTCGTAATATTCAAGCGCATCGATGACGCGTCCGGCGCGCTCGATGGCCACGCCGATCTCAAGAGCCACATCCGGGCTGACCCGCGCCATCCTGTCAATATAATGTTCCTTCAGGAAATCAGACAGACGACTTGACTGTTTCACCGTTAATTCCGCCGACGCCTCGTAACGGGCGAAGGCTCTGACGAACCGGTCCCGGATCATCTGTTCCTGAAGGCCGAACCATTTCCTAAATCGAGCCGCCCGGTCGGACACCGCGACAAAATTTCCACCATTGACATAATTGATAATCGGCTCCCAGCGGCCTCCAAGAATCAGCGCGGCGGGAATAATGCCCACCGCGTGAGACGCAACACCGCGCATGCTTTTGTTGAACGCGACCTGCGCGACCTCCATCAGGCCCTCGGCGTCCGCCGACCCCGCATACAGGGGTATCGCTTCACGCAATCTGCCCTTGCGCAGGTAGGCCGCTCCGACAATCTTTCGGATTTCATTTGCGAGCGCCACATCCCGATTCGAATCATACTGATTCAGAATCTCGTCGTGCCGGCCAAGCTCAGACAGATAAATCAAATTGTCAGGATACCTCTTGCCCGACGCGGCGACGGCCGAGTACTCCTTGGGCTTGATCCCCGCCTCCTCCCACACCCGCAGGGCATCCTCAAACCGGCTCGCTTTCCGGTACAGATGCCCGAGCCGCTCGGCCTCGATGCCAAATCCATGCTTCACCACGCCGTCAACCGCCGACGCGATCGACACCCACGGAACGTCCTTTAACGTCCGGTTCAGAATCTGCCCGACGGTTTCGTTAAATGCGGCCGGCCACGCCGGATCCCCCAGATATTTATCACGGGTGCTTTCGTCGTCCAACCGCCGTTTCAATTCCTGAATATTCTTCAGCACGTTCGCGGCCGGCTCGCTCTGCTTGATGCTGGAGACAAACCTGTATTCAAGCGTCTGAACGATCTTCGGATCCTTCGATGCCGCCTGCAAAATCCTGTCCCAGCATGTCCGGCCGCCGGACCAGAAACAGTCCACGGCCTTGATCGTCTCGCCGGCTTCGGCGTACAGGTTTCCGGCGTCCACAAATCGATCTTCGATCAGAAGTGCCTCGATCATACAGTCGCGATACTTATTGATGTCCCCGGCGCTCTTGTACGACAGGGCCGCGTTTCTAAGAAACATGGGATCGCGACGCTCCCGGCCGGCCTCCTCGAACACGCGCGCGTTTTCAAGGCTGTCAATGTTCCGGTCGCCGGACAGATCGTACTCGACGCCTTCCGTCAGATACCCGACCTCATCCCGCCACGCCGGAGCGTCGGCAGGCATCCATTCCAGGATCCGCCGGGCCGACGCGTCATCCCCAAAGTGCTTCCATAATTGTTGAAAGCCGTCGTTCGTGTCCACGACGAACAGCCGGCGCTTGGCCCGGCTCACCGCCACGTAAAGACGGTTGAAGAAATACTCCATCGGCAAAGCTCGGTCGAGATCGGAGGTGTGCTCCGTGCCGTTCGTCAGCGGATCCATCAGCGCCGCCGGAGCGGCCTCGCCGAATCCGTAAACAATGACGCGCCCAAACTCGAGCCCCTTGGCCCGCGCCGCACTGAACACGTTCCGTGGAACGCCCTCCTCGACCTTGACATAATGCTTGAGACTCGCCTGACTCCCGACGTACTGCGCCTCCTCTCCCTCCTCGCAGGGAACGATGATCACGACATCCTCTTCCTTCGTCACGTTCTCCCAGAACTGAGAGTCCGTCGCCTTGTACCAAATCGCCGGCATGCCGCTGTCCGGCGCCCATGGAACCTGCGGCTGGATTTCCTTGTCGCTAATATGAAACAAACGGCATCGAATCAACTGCGCGTAATTGGACAAACGGACGATGTTGCCGCACGAACGGTAGTTGTACGTCAATTCCTTGTATTTCAAGTCGGTCTTGCCGGACTTTTCGGACGGGTCCAGAGCGTGGACGAACTTCTCCACAAATGTCGCCTTGATGGACTGCCACCGAAACCCCGTCGGATTCAGCGTTTGGAACTGGTCGCCCGCAAAAACGAACGGCACCTTGTCGATATCCCGCGGATCCAGTTCCCGGTCGCTGTAGACTGAAAGCCGCAGAAGAACTTCAAGCTCAAGTCTCGAGAAATCCTGGACTTCGTCACAGAAAATTCCGGACGCGACCGGGCGGATCCGGTCATTCTCGATGAGATATCTGACGAGGTCCTGATCATCCCAGAACCGCCCGCTCGTGCAGATATCCTCATACCACCTCTGCCACACTTTCTCGTGGACAGTCCGGTACGCCTCTTTCGTCACAGTCCTCTGTCTTCGGTCGATCAATTCATATTCGTCGGCGTTTGTCAGGTCGTCTGGACACAATCCCTTGATGTAGGTCCGGATGATGTGCCATGAAAGATCCGGACCGTATTCCTCGATCGCCCGCGGCTCCCGCCCAAACCGCTTGTGCCACATTTGCTTGTACCGGGAAAGTCCAATGCGCATCGGCCATGGGAACTTGTCGCGTTGTTCAGCCTCCGTCAACAGGCTGTACAGATATTTGTGAAATTCCTTGAACGCGCCGGCCAATAATCCCGCCGCGCGTTCGGACAGCTTCCTATCGCCTCCGGCGGCCGGATCGTCCACGCGGCATTTCAAGATGCTTTCGACCGTCGACCGCGCCCTCAAAAGCAGTCCTTCACTGCACGTGAAATAGAATGGCGGCGCCAGTCCCACCCATTGACGGGACAGATGCGCGTGGATGTGATCGGCGAAAAGGTATTGAAGGATCGTGGACTTGCCGCTGCCCGCCCGGCCATTGATAAACAGCGGAAAGGCGCCCATCGACCGGGCCATGGCCAGAATGTCCGCCTCCTCCGGGGACAACGCCAGATTGCCCTCCGTCTCTTTCTGAATTTGCCGCCAGAGATCGTCATCGAACAACACGAGGTGGGGATAGGAACGCCGGCACCGACGAAGTAATTCCGCCTTGTCCACGGAGCCGCGTGTGACCGCCGTCGTCCAGAAATCGGGAATTTCCGCTGGGGCGCCGCCGGGATGACGGAGCCGAAGCAGGACCAGCATTCGGATATCCGGGAAAACCGCATAATCGACGATCAGTCCCCGTCCGCAGTCATGGCTTCGCATCGCCGGCGCACCGCCTTCCGTCTGCAGTTCATGCATCTTCTCCCCGATCACAAACAAACGCTCCTTGATCTCAGGACGCCCGACAACCCGTGTCCACTCCGCGGTTTCAAAGACCGAAAAATCATCGTCGCTCTGAGTCGCAGCGCCCGGAGAGGAATACAGGTACTCGTACTCCGAATCCTGCATTGCAGTTCTTGCGGGAATCGCCAGTTTTGCCTTCTCGTCGGCAAATAACTCCATCTGTTCCTTGGTGACCTCGTTATAGAGACACTGCCGGGCATATCCTTCCGGATCGGCCACAAATCGATTATTGTATGTGTCGTGCTGGGTCAATATGGAGAACAGACAGAGAACGAGATGGTCGCCGTGTTTGAAGGATTTCCCGACGAGCCGTCCCTGTCGGCCATGGAATTTCTTTTTGACATAGAATCCGGCGGGGAATGGATCAAAGGCATTCAGTTGTTGAGATTTTTGAATCCGATCGGCAAATCGGGTTAATGCCTCCGACATGCCGCTCTCTTCTGCCTCACGCTTGCATCGGTCCGTCACATAAACATAGATGGCCATCGTGTTTCACCCTCCGCGCTTAATATCCGATCTTCCTTTTGAGTTTCTCCGGCGGCCGCATGAGTTGCCGGATCACCTCGATGATCGCCGCAATCTCTTAAAGTTCCAATTTGGAACCTTAAAGATTCCCACTCCTGCTTGTTCAGCGGAGTAGTAACGGGCGTGCATTTCACAGAAGTGTAGCTTGATTCGGCGCCAATTTGGCTTTTTTTCGGGCGGGTTTCGCCGGCTCTTGCTTGATGGCGGACGGGCGGGCGGCGCGGGGATCGGAGTCGATGCCGGATTGGAGCTGTTTGAATCCGGCCTCGCCGAGGAGATTTCGCGCGTGGAGTTCGCATTCGCGCCAGGATTCTTCGGGGGACTGGGCGAGCTGCCAGTCGAGGAATCTGGGGCCGAGTCGGCCGGCGACGGGTTGGGCGATTTTCGCGCGGTCGTCGTGGCCAAGACCGTAATCGGCGAGGCGGAGGGTTTCGGGGAGCATCCAGCCTTCGCCCGCATTCTGGTTGCAGAATGCCTCGATGCCTTTGTCGCGGTCGCCGGCGGCGGCGATCTTTTGCTGGAGGTCATGAAAGGCGACGAGCGTGAGGACGGTGTGGCGGAGCTCGGGGTCCTTCTCCTTGTCGACGCGCCAGAAGCCTTTGGGGTTGAGGGAGAGAGAACTGATCGCCGTGGCGGGATGGTCGCAGTCTGTAAGGACAGAACGAAGCAGGACCGTGTCCATTCCGTAGTTGAGAGCAACGATAGAATCAAGACTGCAGAGTCGCCGGATGCGTTCGTGTTCTGATACGGCCCAAGATTGTTGCCACCGCACACGCACCGGCGTCGCTCCAAGAGATAGCCAGATTGGCGCGAATACTCGCGAAGGAAGCATCAGGCTCACTGCGTTTGCTTGCAGGTGTGAATTGAACCCATCGCGTGCATGCGGCAACTCGGTTTCCTCAATAATGTAGTAGTTCAACGAAAGGCCGCCGAAGCGGCAGCGAAGCTGGAAATCGTAAAGGAATGAATTAGCGATCGCACAAAGTGATAGGGCGCCACTCGTATCAAAGCGATTGTGAAGTGCGGGGACTTTGTTTCCGCACGGGTTTCGGTAAACGACCGACCCAATCATCGTTCGTGAATTGGTTGCTGAACTCACATCCATGAAGCTGAACTTGATGCGATTGGCGTATTTCGGCCGTTCACTCAGAAAAGTCTCTCTCCCCATGCAGAACTGTGGCTCGATCTGCTTCGAATCCCATGGAATCTCGCGCCACTCGGCGCTTCGGCCTTTGCCGCTGACCCACCCTTTCTGACTGAAATCAAACTGTCCGATCATTCGGCCTTCATAGAGCGGCAACGCCGTATCGTCTATCTCATCCTCCGCGATCCAGTGGCTGGCATCGCGCGACAGGATGGTGCCTGCGGGGATGTCGGCTCTTGGGATCGGAAGCGTGTCGTAGGGAGGTTGCGCGCAGCGGCGTTCACCGTCAGGGAGGGCCTTTACCTTCAGCGTCCGCCATAGATCCGCGATCGGGCGCCATTCGCCTTTCTGCCAGCGGCTGTATTCGTCGGGCTGGTAGCCGCGCTCCTCCCACCACGGGCGCGGCGGGAAGAGCTTTGAGTCGTTGGTCATATGGAACTCGGTCGCGTACTTGATGCCCCAGCCGTCCGGCCCGTCGGCGCCGAGGAGGACGGAGTTGGCGTAGATTTTCTCGAGGATCTCGAGGTCGCGGTCGGACTGGATCTCGAGGATCGCCTTCGACTTCGGCGAGAAGCGCGTGACGCGCTCGCGGGTGTAGAGCGTTGCGAAAGTCTCGCCGTTCTCCCAGTCCTCGAGCTTGCGGCGCATGAATGCGGTCTTGATCGCCTCGGTTGTACCGCCCTTCTCGATGATGACGGGATTGAATTTGAAGCGTCCGTCGATATCGAAGATTTTTTCGCGGTTCTCGAAGCCGAAGATCCATTCCCAGCGGCAGCGGTTCAGGAAGAGCTCCCGGAGCGCGCCGGAACCGTGATCGGAGTAAAGTCCCGACGGGACGATGAAGCCGAGGCGACCGCCGGAGCGGAGAAGCGAATGGCCGAGTTCGAGGAAGAGTTTGTAGAGATTGATGTCGGCCGATCCCTGATGCCGAAACGAGTGCTCCGGATCGGCGTAGCCGCGCGCACCGGCGCGGCGCGATCGCCATTCGTCGTGCAGCGCATCGTTAAGCCCGCCGCGGGCGATCGAGAAGCGCTCGTCGCTCTCTTTCGGATCTCCCCACGGCGATGCCGCAAACTTCACGAAATTCGACTGCGCCTTGAAATCCGCGTTGTAGTCGAGCCATTCCCGTTCCGCGGTATCGTCCGCGAAGTAGTCGGTCTGTTTGCGGACCGCTTCCTGTTTTCCATAGGATCGATAAAGCGGATCGATATTCGAGAAGAACTCCTTGGAGTTCGGCTTGGCGATATCCCACGGCGGATTTCCAAGGATCGCATCGAATCCGGCCCTGCGGGAATTGAAGGCATCTGGAAACTCGATCTCCCAATGGAAGAAACGCTTCTCCGCGGCGACCGCGCGCGCGATCGCGGCTGTTCGCTCGGACGGCTTATGGAGATTCGACGGGAGCGGCGCATCCTCGAGCGCATCCGCCGGCCAGAACCAGATGGCGCACCAGCGGTCGAGCGACTCGCGGATCGCGCGGAGCGCCGCGCTTCCGGCATACTCCTCGCGATAGATCCGCGCGCGTTCCTCGTGATCCGCAAGCGGGATCTCGTGGATGGCGTCGATGACCTTCGTCGCCGCCGCGTGCGCCGTTTCGGCTTCGGTGATCGCGTCCTTTCGAAAGAGCGACGGCGCGCCGAGAAACTGCGCGAGGTCATCCTTCACGGCTTCGGACTTGAACGCCTTGATCGCGCGCGTCCGCGTTTCCTTCTCGAAGTGAACGCCGTTGCCGTGCCCTTTGTCGCCTCCCTCCCGGTTCCAGGCGAGAACGGGATAATGCCGGAACCGGTCGAGCCAGCATCCGACGAGCGAGTTGCCGCATTTGATCTTGTGATCGAGGAACGAGAACGGAAGATCGCGGTCCATCGTCTCGATCCAGAGCGCGAGGCGGCAGAGCTCGATGGCCAGCGGGTCGAGATCGACGCCGTAGACGCACCGTTCGACCACATGCCGGCGCAAGCGGGCCTTCAGCCGGGACTCGAAGTCCGCATCCTCGACGCGGCAGGGAATCCATTCGTCGCCGAGCCGGGCCGGGCCGGCCGCGCCATTGAAAAGATTGACGATCGTCCGGTCCTGTTCGCCGGCCAGACGCCGATGGGCGAAAAGCGACGCGTAGAGCGCGTCGGTGAGAAACCGCAGAGCCGCGACGAGAAAGGATCCGGATCCGCACGCGGGATCGCAGACCTTGATCGACAGAATCTCCTCCGGCTTTTTCGGCGTGTCCGGCGGCCCGGAAGGTTGAGCGGGCGTGAATGCCAGCGGGGCGAGCGTACGGTGGGCGGTGGGAACAGCCAGCGCCGGACGGGTGTAGAATGTTCCCCCACCTTTTCGTGTTCCGCCCCAGCGGACGAGAAACCATTCGCCGGGAAGGACGACGCGCGCGGTGAGCTGTCGGGCGGCCGCATCGAGCCGGCGGTCGAACTGCATCCGCAGTTCCGGCGTCATGCGCCCGCGGGGATTGCGGACCAGCCCGGCGGCGAGACACACGCGTCGCGCCCATGCCATCGCCCGGCCGCGGGACGATTCCGACGCTGAAGGTTCGGCGGCCGCGTCCTCCTCCGGCGCGCCATCGGTCTCGGACGCGTCGGATTCGTCGGCCTCCGGTTCCGCCTCGCGGGCCTCCGCCTCATCCGTTTCCTCCGACTCCTCCTCCGTCTCCTCATCGGCCGCATCCGTTTTTTTCATTTTTTCGAACAGGTCCTTGATCTGCCGGTCGTCCATCTGTTCCAGCCGGGAAAGAGGCAGGGCCGGCTGGTTGCCGACATTCAGAAAAACGACCGGATCGGCCGGGGGCGCCTTTCGAAGCTCGTAATCCATGAGGCCCTCATAGAGGATGCCGATGTATTCGGACGACAGGCCGGAAAAATCGACCGGCATCGCCACCGTGGCGGCGGCGCGGCCCTGCCGGATTCGGACGGTCGTGCGGGTCAGGAGTTCCAGCATGCGGTAGACGACGCCGTCGGGCATGATCTGCAGGCCGGGATCGAAACAGGCGGACTCGAACAGAACAAGCGCGCGGGTGACGCCGTCGGGCGAATTCGGATCGCCGGGCTGAAACAGCTCGCCGCCGTAGGCCGGAAGAACGACCGATTCGTGATGCGATCCGTCATGGATGAGCCGAAAGAGCGCGAGGACCGCGGGCCAGGCGCTGAATCGGTGATCCAGCCGCGCGCGGCCGCGGACGGCTGATTTCTGCAGTCGCTCGAAAATGCCGCGCAGGCTGTAGGACGCGTAATACAGGGGATTGCCAAGCGGCAGAAGTTCGCGGCTTTCTGCGAACAGTACGACGACCAGCCGCATGACCGTCCGCACGGCGCCGCGGTAAATATCCGGCGGGGCGACGGCGGCGGCGCGGTCCAGAGCCGGGCCGTGCGAGCGGACGAGGCATTCGACGGCCTCGCGGACGCGTTCGCCCAGGATGGCCGACAATTCCGATTGGCCTTTGCGCCCGGCGAGAATGGCGGCGACCAGTGCCGACTCGGCGGCCGGATCGGAGGGATCAAACAATTTCGCCTGAAGGATCATCCGCAGGGCGGCGATCTGCGGACCGGGTTGCCCTTCCGCAAACCACAGGTCGGTGTCCCATTCGCAGGCGGCGGTGTAGTCGAGTCCGGCATAGATGAGACGCCATTGTCGGCCGTTGGTGATCAGCGCGAGGGGCCGGCGGGCCAGCCGCATCCATTGGACGACATCGCTGACGATTTTGCGGCTCCGGCCGACGCCGATCGTTTTGGCCTCGTCGAAAAACACTGGGAGCCGGCCGCCGTTCAAGCCGGACCAGATGTGCCGCGGTTTGGCGGTTTCGCCCGACACCAGCGTGCGGCTGTATTCGGTCGAGACATCGCGGCCGCGCCGCCACGTGCCTGGGGCGTCGGCAAACCCGCAAATTTTATCGAGCGCCCAGGCGGCGAAATCGGCGGCCGTGATGTCGCCGGCGTCGCGGCGCGTGATCTCGCGGCGGAGCTGGTCGGCCCGGTACGGCGCAAGATCCGGCGGGGAGAACGAGCGCTCCAAGTCCGAGACTTGGCCCGGACCGAGCAGAAAGCCGAAATGCCGGAGGGACTCCCACCACGACATGGCGGGCGCGGCCGGGGCGTTCGGGGGCATCAGCGGGATTTTTTTCGCCCGCCGGCAGCGGCGCGCGTGACGGGCCGGGCCGATGCCGGAAGGATGATCTCCACGGCGATGGGCATGATCTGGACGTCGGAGCGGAGGGCGAACCGCTTCGGAATCAGATTTTTCAGGATGCGGTCGCGTTCTTTGGCCAATTCCGCGCGGAGTTCCTCGTAATGAACCCGGCGGCGCCGGAGTTCCTCCTCGCGAAGCTCCAGGTCGCGGTCGAGTTCGTCAAGCCGCCGTTCCTGATCGAAGAGGACGCCCTGCTCGCGTTTGCGCTTGAGGTCCTCGATCTCGCGCGCGAGCCGGGCAACGGTGTTGGATTCGATCAGCGCGGAGATTTCACCCTGCCGGCTCTGGTATCGATCCTGCTCGTCTTTGAGCGCCTTTTTTCTGTCGAACTCGATCTGGGATTTGACCGTGGCGGTGAGTTCCGCCGAAAACCGTTTCAGGAAATCGCGGACATCCGGCTCGATGTCGAGCCAGAGATCGCCCGCCTCGCGGGATGCGGCGGCGTCCAACGGCGCGGGCGGGGTTCGAAGATCCATTGCCGGGGAATGAGAAAGGGGCGCGCCGAGTTTGCCCTTTCTGACCGGCAACCGCAGGGTCCGCACCCAGTGGTGGAACGTTTCGCGAAGTTCATTGACGGCGAGTTCTTCGACATGGAGGGCGATCACGGCTTCGGCGCCCGACGGGATTTCGCTCCGCCGCGCCGTCCAGCGCGAGACAACGCGGTCGGACGCGCCCGGAAACCGAAGACGCGTCAGGGCCGTCAGGGCGTGGTGGATCAGCGGATGGGCCAGATGCATGAGGAGCGCGTCGGGCCGCGGCCGGAATACCGGCAGGCCGCCGCCGATGGTCACGATAAAGGCGTTGGGATCGAACGCCAGACCGGGCAAGGCGCCCGCGGCCGCGTTTCCGGCCGGCAGGCGTACATAATCGTCCAGGATCGGACCCCAAGCGGGCGGATGGGGCTGGAGGATTCTGGATATGCCGTGATCGTCCGGGTTGCTGATGCGCGGCCGGCCCGCGCCGACGGCCATGGCGGCGTCGAGTGTGACGCGCATCGATTCGGGATCAAGATCGAGTTCGGCCGCGATCGCCTTAAGATCCCCCGCCGGATCTTTTTCCTCCGGCCGGATTGCCGGGACGGCGCGGTCATCTCTCGGGATGTCGACGAGTTTTGCCGCCTCGACCAGCCGCCGGTCGAGATCGCGCAGAACCTCGGCGTTGTCCTCGCCCGCGATGAGCCGCCGCTGAAGCGCCTCGTCGAACACGTCGCCCGTCGCGCCCAGATCCTCGCGGATCGCGTCGACCTTGCGGACCACATAATCCAGAAACGCGAGGTCGCGGTCGTCCTGGCTCACGAAATGCCACGTCGACACGTCCCGCGCCTGGCCGTGCCGGTCGAGCCGCCCGTTGCGCTGTTCGAGCCGCGCCGGATTCCAAGGGATGTCGAAATGCAGAAGATACCGCGCGGTCTCCTGAAGGTTGAGCCCCTCGGATGCCGCGTCGGTCGCGACGAGGACGCGGACGGGATTGTCGGGATCGTTGAACGCGCGTTTGATCTGCTCGCGCTGAGGGTCGTCCATTCCGCCGAAGAGACAGAGGATCCGGTGCGGCTCGAATTCCTCCCGAAGGCGGCGCAGGAGATAATCGAGCGTGGTCTTGTATTCCGTAAACACGACCAGCCGCTCATCAGCCCGCCATTCCCCTCCGGCGCGCAGTTTCGATTCGATGAGGGATTTGAGCGCCGCAAATCGCGCGTCTTCGTCGGGATCCTGGGCGGCGGGGTCGGAGGCGGATCTGAAACCAAGCTCCTCGATGGCCTGATCGAGCGCCGACGAAACATCGGCGAGGTCGCCGGCGAAGGGTCGAAGCCATGCGCCGACCACCGATGATGCGGCGCCCCGGCGGCTCTCCGCCTCCCGGTCATCAACGGTCTCATCTTCGAGCGATTTTTGCGCGGCCAGGACCTCCGCGTCGGTCACCTCGTCCGGTTCGGCCATGCCGGCCCGGCATCGCCGCCAGCTTTCGGCGAAGGCGGCGGAACAGGAGAGCATGCGTTTGCCGAGGATTTCGACGGCAAAGTTTCCGGCGATCCGGCGACGGCGGCTCTGGGTGCGGATGAGCGTATGAAGTTTTTCCCGGAATTTTTCGAATGCGGCCGATAGCGCCTTTTCTTTCCGCCGGAGGGCGATGGTGAGGGCCTGGGGCGGAAGGCGGTCGCAGAATTTTTTGGTTGCGGATCGCGCGTTGATTTCTCGTTTGAGCCGCCGGACGAGGACATCCTGAATGCGCGCGCGTTCGACGGACTTCAGTTCGTGCGTCTGGCTGAACCGGACGGGGTCGAGCATTTCAAGCAGGCCCGTAAACGACCGCGTGTGGCCGTTGTGGGGCGTGGCGGTGAGAAAGACGCGATGCTCGAACAGCGGGGAAATATGGCGGAGCATTTTGCAGAGGTCGCTTTCGTCGCCGAGGGGCGGAGGCGTCAGATTGTGCGCCTCGTCGACGATCAGAAGGTCCCAGGGCAGGCGGGCCTCGTTCGGGTCGGCGCGGCCGGCTGCGCGAAATTCTTCGAGGACGTCGGGCTGTTTCAGATAGTGGTAGCTGGCGATGATGCGCGCGTGGCTGCGCCACGGATTGGCGTCAAGGCCGATCTGCCGGCGGAGCTTGACGGTGGCGTCGGCGTCGACGACGTTGAACGCGAGCGCGAATTTGGTCCAGAGCTCGTCCCGCCACTGCAGGCGCAGGGCAGCCGGCGTGAGGATCAGAACACGCCGGATGCGGCGGCGAAGCAAAAGTTCGCTGAGAATCAGGCCCGCCTCGATGGTCTTGCCGAGCCCCACGTCATCGGCGATCAGAAGCGACACGCGCGGCATCCGGAGGGCCTTGAGCAGAGGAACGAGCTGGAAATCCTCGACCTGAACCGCTCCGTGGAAGGGAGCCGAGACCGGCAGGCGGTCCAGCGGCCCGTCGGCGTCGGGATCGATATAGGGCGTGCGCGCCGACCACCGGCACGCGCGAACCAGCGCCGTCAGGTCCTCCTCCGACATGGGCGTACTTGCCTGCGGTTCGGGCAGGGCGGCCGGCGGCAGGAGGCGCGCAAAGGCCTCCCGCTCCCAGAGGAGCGTTTCCTGCAGAGGACTGCCGCCGTCATTATAATCGATATCGACGACATGGAGCACCCCCTGCGGCCCGTCAAACGGCCGCACCCCGCCGATGACGCCCCGCCGATTGCGAACGGTGGCGACCATGCCGGTCCGGGGGAGGGTGGCCGCCGGGGATACGGAACTATTCGCTTCGGTCATCGATGGCCTTCCCGCCAGAATCCTGCGCGACGGGTCGCTCGCGTAGGGTGCGGATTTCCGGAAGAGATTGTTCCATCGCCGGCTCCACCCACTGGGCGGGGAGGGCTTTGCTCGGTTTGACGCCCAGCTTTTTGAGCAGTTCGGCCTGACGGATGACGTTGCCGGTACCTTCGTTCAATTTCTTGCGCGCGTCATTGTAGCTGTCCTGCGCCTGTTGGATGCGCTTGCCGACGTCCTGCAGATCGGCGACAAATCCGACGAGCTTATCGTACAGCTCTGCGCCGCGGTTTGAGATCTCCTTCGCGTTTCGGCTGAGATCCTCCTGGCGCCAGAGATACGCGACGGTCCGAACAACAAACAGCAACGTGCTGGGACTGACAAGAAGGACGTTTCTTTCCCAAGCATGGTGGAAAAGCTCGCGGTCGTTGGTGACGGCGAGCATGAAGGCAGGCTCAAGCGGAATGAACATGACAACAAAATCAAGAGATTTCAGGCCATAGAGCGACTGATAATTCTTCTCGGACAATCCTTTGATGTGGTTTCGGATCGACGTCAGGTGTCGTTTGAGCGCGGCTTCCCGATCCTCATCCCGCTCGGCGTCTGCAAACGCCCTGTAGTCAGGCAATGTCATCTTTGAGTCCATGACAAGATGGCGATCGCCCGGCAGGTGAACGACCACGTCCGGGATGACGTGTGACTGCCCGTCCTCGCTCTTGATGCCGCCTTGACGCTCGTAATGCTGGCCTTCAACCAAGCCGGCCTTCTCCAGAACGTCGTCGAGAATGATTTCGCCCCAGTTGCCCTGGGCTTTGCGGTCGCCTTTCAGAGCAAGCGTGAGGTTCTGCGCATCCTGGCTCAGCGCGTTGTTGAGCCGAATCAGCTGATTGACCTGCTCCGTCAGCGCGCTGCGGTCCTTGCCTTCGTTGACGTAGACCTCCTCAACTTTCGATTTGAAGTCGGTCAACTGTTGTTTGAGCGGATCGAGGAGTTGGTTGAGGTTGGACTGATTCTGGTCGGCAAATTTTTTGCTTTTCTCATCCAGGATTTCATTCGCGAGCGCCTTGAAACGATTGCTCAACTCCTCCCGCGCGTCGTTGAGAAGAGAAAGTTTTTCCGCCGACTGAGTCCGCTCGTGTTCCAGTGCGGTATTTAGTTCAGCAATCTTGGCTTGAAATTCCGCACACTTCTTCAGAAGCCCATCGTGTGCGGCTTCAACATCAGCCAGCCGATTGGCTCTCTCGGCAAACTGCGCGCTCTCTCGACCGGTCTTATCCAGCTCGGCCTGAAGTTTCTGAGCCCGGTCTTCACTTACCGTGAGCCTGTTCTGAATGCCCGCGATTTCCTGCAGGGCGGCTTTAAGTTGTTCCGAGAGTGATGTCCGTTCGACTTCGCCGGCAGCGCGGCCAGTCGCTTCGGCAAGAGCGATCTTGTTCTTAAATATGAGCCAAGCGATGAATGCGCCCACAGACAACCCGATTGCCAGGAAGACGACGTGGGTGACGGAGATTTCCATAGTTAGCCCGCAGTACCGCGTGAAGCCCGCCCGGCTACAGAAATATCCATCGTCGAAATTGGTTGGGTCTGAGAGGTAGTCATCAAACAAAGTCCTCCATGCTGTGAATAGCCCACGCTATTCGATATCCCCTCTCAGTAAGGTGTAGACTACTTTTGAAATACGAAGCTGACAAGGGAAGAAGTTGAGTGAGAATTTCAATAGCTCGGACTGTAGTTTGCATATATTCAATCCTCGACCTCCTCATCCTCATCTTTCCCTCTGTTTCATGGCATCAGGCGTCCCTGGACCGCCTGCCCGGACGGCGCCGGAGATTCCGGCCCGGCCAGCAGGGCCTCGCGGTACGGCTGGGCGGAGGTGTCGGTCGGCGGAGTGGCGCTGAGGTTTTTGTGTTTGTACAGCTCGTCAACTTTGGCCGAGTCGCCGGTACCCTCGTAGAGGCGGAGCAACCAGGCGATGTCATATCGCTGGACATCGGCGGGGATGACGCCATTTGGGCAGAATGTGGCGATGGTTTTTGTCCGGACCGCGTGCGCCTCCTGATACTGGCCTGCGGCCTCCAAGGTGCGAGCGTAGAGTTCCGCGGCACATGGATAATCTGGCCATCTGGTATGGGCGGCGCGCAGGACGTGGATGGCATCATCGGGGCGGCCCATTTCGTGAAGGACATGGCCGAGATTCGCCCGATGGACGCGGGTGTCCGGATCGAGGGACATGGCCTTACGAAATGCGCGTTCGGCGCCGGGGAGGTCGCTTTCGTTCCACCGCACAAGACCGAGGATATTCCAGGCACGGGCATTTTTGGGATGCTGTTCGATAACATGATCGAGGATCTCGTGGGATTTTCGGAAGGAGGTCTCATTGTGGCACAGACCCTCGCCGTGGGCCAGGTCCAGCATTTCGCTCAGGGGCGGGGTGCCGGTGGTTTCGATGGCGTTGCGGACTTTTTCGCGGGCAGATTTCACCCACTGTTCCTCCTCGGAATGGCGGCCGGAAATAAGAACGTCCTCGCCGTGGAAGGTCAGTCCGACGTCGGGTTGATCCGCAAGGACAGCTTTCAGATGAATCATCTTCGAGTTGTCAATCCGGAATTTGACCAGCACCTGCGCGCCGGCAGGCGTACCCTTGGGAATGTCGAAACTCTTTCGGATAATCTTCCTTTTGAGTTTCCGGGTGCGGGCATAGAGTTCGACAACCACGCGATCAAGGTTGTCTTCAGGGACGAAAAACGTGTCGGTAAACTCCTGCTCGCCTGACGCAGGATAGGGCAGAACCGTTCCTGCCTTGACGATGGGTTCCGGGCGGTTGCCATAAACCCAGAGGCCGATGTCCTCGCCGAGTACGGAATCGGCCGGCGCTTTGCCGGTTGATGCCAGAACACCAGCGTGGATGGCCGCGCCACGTTCCACCGACAGATCGAGATCGGCCAGACGGATTTTGTCATGCGAGATTCCGATATCCGAACAATACGTCGCGATCAGATACGGAACAAACGGCGCGCGACAGGATGCGCCGGAAAGAATCAGCATGTACAGATCTGTCTCCGGGTCTATGCCGGACTCCTCAAGCGCATATTCGAGAGGTTCCAAGAGAGAGCCGACCCATCGGCCGTCGACGATTTCGCCTTCGTCTGCGTCAAGAGACAGAAAAGGCTTCAGCGCGGAAACCATACTCTCGGTCGTCAGAACCACATCCCCGGCGGGCAATGCGGCGTCTGTTCCGCCAACCGTTACCGTCCGACCGGCGACTTCGAGCGAGGGATACCGCATTGGCGCCACGTCGGCGGCAAGATGGCCTGTTCGCTCAATAGCCTTTTCGATCTGTCGGCAAAGTTCTTCCTTGAGCGTTCTTGCGACATACCGATTTTGTTTGACAAAAAGCCGTACCTCTTCTGCGGACACCTGCCGTCCACCCGCGATTTGCGGCAGAAGCGCCTTGCGTGCGATCTCGATATCGAAGTTGTCCCCGCCAAGCCTGTCGTAATCGCCCAGCGCCAGAGTCTTGATTCGGACATTCGGCCCGCTGCCATTGCGAGAGATGGCATCGAGTTCAAATATCGCGACGTCGCACGTGCCGGCGCCGATGTCATAGACGGCGACACGAACCGGCTTGGCCGTGTTTGCGACAATGACAGGTTGCGGTCCGAAAATGGCGTCGAGCAAAACAGCTACCGGTTCCTCGACAAGGTTTCCTTCTTTCAGTTCCCAGCCGGCACGCCGGGCCGCTTCCATGATTTCTTTCCGGCCCTGGTATGGAAGAGACGCGGGAACGGCTATGGAAGCAGGCAGAGTGCGGGGGTCGAGGTCCAGATGCTTGGACGCGCGTTGACGAAGAGCCGAGAGAATTTCCCCAAGGACATTTGCGGGTTTCACGAAAATTGAGCCGATGCCGTCAAAATAGAATGAATCGGAGTCCACGTCAGATTTGGCCGACGCAAACGTACGAACGCTTTCCGACCCCGCCTGTTGCCGCGCGGCCTCACCCAGGAGATATTTCCCCGTGGTTTTACTGCACACGACGACGGAAGGGATCCGATACGACTCCCCGCCTGAACTGCCCTCGCCGACGGCAAGCGCTTGAACGTCCAACCCCTTTTCCTTGTCCACCGTCGCCGCCGCAATTCCGGACCGTGATGTGCCAAGATCGATCCCGATCGCCTTCTGATTTTTGGGTTTGAAAAACAGCATGTCGCCACCTCCCTTTCGTTTTGGGCTCTGTTGCCCTTCTTATTAAGGAAAACGAACGGGAAGCGAAAAACCGAACATGCCGGCCGTAAAAATTACGGCTCCTCGTCCTCCTCCCTTGAGTCCTCGTCGTAGTGGTCCATGTCCTGCTTCATGTGCTGAAAATAGGCGCTCTTGCCGCCGTATTCTTCCTTGCTCAGTTTCCAGAAAGCCTGCTTGATGTCGCCGTCGTAGAGTTGGCCCTTCGGGATGTCCTCGTCGTCGGGCGGATTGCCGCCGGCCAACAGACCGAACAGACTGCTGAAAAAGCCCATGGTCGTTCACCTCCTCGTTTTTTCCGGCTCAGCGGGGCAGACGCACCGTGAGACAGGCCCACACAAACCCGATCAATGGAAAGACGTACACATACAGCCCGAACCATAACAGTCCGGCGACGACGTAAGCGCACAGCATCACGAGAAATCCAAGTACCTTCCACATCGCGGGGCTCCTTGAGGACCCTGTTGTCCGGGAAGACCGGATTGCCTTCCATTGATGTAAACGGAGAGCCGGGCCGGAACCGAACATGAAATTCGGATATTCGGGGTTTCGCCGATGAATTGATCATGGCATCAGCCGTCCCTGCACCGCCTGCCCGGTCGGCGCCGGCGATTCTGGGCCGGCCAGCAAGGCCTCGCGGTACGGCTGGGCGGAGGTGTCGGTCGGCGGAGTGGCGCTGAGGTTTTTGTGTTTGTACAGCTCGGCGACTTTGGCCGAATCGCCGGTACCCTCGTAGAGGCGGAGCAACCAGGTGTCATCGTCCATGTGAAACTGACCCCTTTCGTCAATCGAATCTGACCCCCTCTGTGGCTGGTTTTAAGGGTTTGAGAGCTGCGCGAACCAGCAGCATTCGAAGGGGGGAGGTGCAGGAGGGGGGAGTGGAAAGTGTGGAAAACGTGGACAATTCGAGATTTTCCTGGAACGCTCCCGAAAAGTGGGTGTTGTGGCAATTTGAAACTGACCCCCTCCCACTGTCTTCCGAAAGGGGAGAGACGATCGTGGATATCCAGCAGGCAGGAGGTACATCGTTTTCCAAAGTGGTGCCATTGAAGGAGCCTCGGGAAGGGGAAACGACGGAGATGGTTCAACCGGGTCAAGCCAATTTGATTTTGGTGATGAGTGCGCGCCCGCTGAAGATCAAAAAATAGCCAGACTGTTGGGTCTGGCGAGGAACACCGCCATGAACTGACGGACCTCGGATTCATCTATTTTAAGCAGCGCAAGCTCGCTCTGGCCGAGGTGACACTCAAACGCGCGCTTGAGTTGTGGGAGACACATCGCCCACCATCAAAGGCTGATTGTTCAGACTTTGAAGCCCACGCCACATTGAGAGGAATCCTCGCCAGCTATTGTGAACTGGGCAAATATTTGAAAGCCGAGCGGCTGTTCGATTGGCTGTTATTGAAAATGCCGGATAAATACGCCCCTGGAGTTTATTTGGATTTGATGGCGGAAGACATCTCTGCCATGAGGAATGCTTCGCGGGACGGTGGCGGAGGAAAGAGGTAGAACGCCGCACGGGTAAAACGGAATGAGAGAGTTGCACGGGTTTGATAGTTGAGTGTTTCCGTAATAATGTCCCTGTTCTATGCAGACGATGGCAGGAGGCGGCCAACGAATAGCACAACGACTACATCGATGGTCTCGGATACCGAACACTCAGTTCGAGGAATTGGTGGAGGAGTATTTTAAGAGTGCGGATGCCGCCGATTTTTCGACTCCGTGGTTTGTTCAATTGCACCGTGAGACCGTCAGACGCATCTGGCGGCGGTTTCAAAGAGATGATGTTCAGGTATACGGTCCGACCGACGAGGACGTCCTTGACGCCGCACAGGAGGTTCTTTACAGGGGCTACAAGGGCCGCAACAGAAAAATCGCGCCTGAATACCGGCGTCGGGGGCAGACCCGAGCGGGCCGGTTCGTGATGACGCTGGAGACGGTGGCCGAGCGCTGCATGAAAGGTTCTCATCGAAAGAATCAAAGGGTCTATAAACCGATTGCCACAGCCTTCAAGATGGCCGCCTCCAAGGGGGAACTGATCCCCGTCAGCGGGTCGGTGGACCTGCATGGAGCGTCCGACCGCATGTATGTTCTGGCCTCCAGAGTCCGAATGCCGCTCGTCCCCATGGATTCCAATGCGCGTGCCTGCCTCGTCCGGGGGCTGGATGCGTGGTTTCAAGCAAGCCGGATACGGGAATTTCGTCCGAGATACGCCGCCGAAATCGTCAAGGCAGCGTTTGACGTTGCGGGCAATATCTACGAGCGGAAGAATGTCGGCCTTGGTACATCTACACTTTGCAATATCATCAAGGGTCTGTTCGACGAACGCCACCCGGCGTTCGTACCGGCCGAACGGCCGGATCCGGACGACCCGGCCAAAAAAGTGAATTTGCTCGATCTTGAAGCGGATCCGTTTGATCTTCAGGACGCAGTCGACTACAAGCGGCATGTCGAATACTTGGAACGATTGGTCCACTCGGGTAATTTCCTGACGCCCCGACAAATCGAGATTATGGCTTTGCACCACGATCCCAAGACGGGGCGTGTGAAAAAGGTGTCTGCCCGGCGTCTGGGTATCACCGTGGGTCTGCAGAATGCCCAAGCCACCGTGGAACGCCGGAACGCGATGGAACAACTTCGAAATGTTCTCGGCATTGAGCGTGGAGGCGCTCAATACTATGACAGGTATCGGGAATTGCTGGTCGGTGATTTTTGCAGGATTTGCTACGAGTATCAGAATATTACGGGAAAAGGACATTCATAATGATGGATGGAGAACAGCCGGTACCGTCTGAACGGCGCCGCGCTCAATGGAAGTGATAACACCATGACCACGAAAAACACGTTGAGGCGGATGGCCAAGACCGAAACAGAACCGGACGCAATACGGCCCGGACAGTTTTGGTCGGTCAAGTCCGGCCGGGACCTCTTGAGTTTTGTCGTGACGCACGCCGTGTGCGCAGATGGCTCGGCGGATGGTCCCGCCTTCCGGCTCGTCCCAGTGACAATCCGGCTGGATAAACTTGCGCCCGGTGATATTCGCATCCCCCCGGCAGAGAATGATCTTGACATCCCGATGGCTGTCGAATGCTGGGCTGAACTCCCGATGCTGACGGAAACGCTTCTCTCCTTGGAACACAGATTCCACGGGACGGTTCACGCATCAGCCATGCGTCAGGTTACGGCTTACCTGGACCGCGGGGGATCTGCCATAGACGCCGGGAATGTCGATTCGACCAGAATGGGCCCCCCCATCGCACTGATCGATCCGGAAATTCATCAGCGCAGGTTGGACGAGTTTCTAAGGTTTTCGTCATTGGCGGCGCCGGCCGTGGCGCGGATTTCAGGAATTGGCGAGCGCAAGGCGCGGACAGCGATCGTCGGCCAGTATCTTTCTCTGGACCCGTCGGCTCCTCGTGCAAAAGAAGCGAAAGACGATTATTATTTCCGGCTGGCCGCCAGGAAATTTGACGCATACGACAGTGATTACGCGCTTTTCTTACTGGACCGGGTTCTCAAATCGCATCCCACCTATCTTCCGGCGATATGGATGGACATTCGATGTCGCCAGGAACTCGGAATGCCGTCGGTCATCGGTCAGTACAAATTATTCGCGGAGAAATTTCCGAGACAAAAAATATGGAAGGTCGCTTGGGGCATGGCGACTCTGCAAGGTACTTTGAACCCCGACCGCAAGATGGAGGAAATGGTCCGCGAATGTATCGAGGACAGGCTGACAGCCGTGTTCGCCAGACTGCTTCTTGTCAAAATCCTCCGGCGAAGCGGGCGGCTGGATGAGGCGCGGCGCGAAGCGCGGTTGCTCGGCAATCTCAGGTCCAAGGATCCGTATGTCTACCGTATCGCCGCGATCGAAATGTGGCGAGTGGACGAAAAACTCGCCCTCCGCTTCCTGGAAAAATCCATCGCCCTCCAGCCGGCCGATCCTGTCGGTTACGCAAAGGTTGGCGAGGTCAACCGCAAACTCGGCCGGTTCGACGAAGCCGTTCGTTGGCTCCAAAGGGCGTATCTGCTTGACCCCCGTGACGTCGGCAATCTCAATGAAATGTCGTTCCTTGAGCGTGAAAGAAACGATTTCACCCGGGCCAAGGAGTGGCTTAAGCGCGCACTCGAAATCGACCCCGACAACGCGAGCACAATAGCGCAGATGGGATATATTTGCCGCGATATGCGCGCCTGGGATGAATCGATCCAGTGGTTCATGAAGTGCCATCAGATTATCCCAAAAAATCAGTGGGCGGTCAGGCAGATCGCCTATGTTTATCGAGGCATGAAAAAATACACCAAAGCACTTGAATGGATGGAAAAGGCGCACCGGCTCGACCCCCGCAATGTCCGCACCCTTCAACGTCTTGCGCGTGTCTTGCGTGACGTCGGCGACAACGGTCGCGCCGACAAGGTCCTCATGAAGGCCTATCGGATCGACCCGAGCAATTCATTTACCATTGGATGGGTATCGGATTCGTTCCGCAACCGGGGGCTGTACGAACAGGCTGTTAAATGGGCGGATATCGGATGCAAGGTCAATCCGTCGGATGTCCACAACATCCGCCGGATCGTCCGGCTCTGCATCTTGCTGGGCAGGTATGATCAGGCCGAGCGCGCCGCGCAACGTGCACTGGACGTCAAGGTCGATGAAGTCCGCACGTGGCTGTACTTGGCGGAGATCGCGATTTTCCGTGGACGGGATGCCGATGCCAGAATCCGCCTTGATCAGGTTCTCGCCGAAATCGCCAGGTCACCCCGGCCCATGCGGCCGGTCTTCGAGCGCTGGCCGCTTCTGACACGATCGGATGTTGAAAAGAGCCGGGGCAAGAGAGGTGGAATTCGCTCATCATTCGCAAGCTATGTCTGGATGTTGCTCGGCGGAGTCCACCTTCGCGCGGGAGAGAACCACGATGCCGCTAAATGCTTCCACCGCGCGCTCGCCGACGATCCTTCCAACGCTCATCCCCACCGTGGCCTGTCGCTGGCATACGAAGCGATGAAAGATGCCCGGCGCGCCAGGATTTACCGTGCCTTGTTCGATGAGGCTGCCGGATTGATGTCGCAAAGGAAACTCGCTGATGACTGGGTTGTATGGCTTGAGCCGCCACCAAAGGACGTGATTCGAATATCGCCGTTCGGCGCATCGCCGCGATATCCGAAACCGAGGAGCGCAGTCGCCGAAATATTGAGTTCATCCCGGTTCGAGAGCATAGACGAGCCAGTGAGAGAAGCCGTGTTCAACCAGGGGTAACCCGCCGCTCCATACCGTCCCCAGCCATATCAATAAATTTTCTTCAAAAAACAGAAATCCGAAAAAAAACCGCATTTGTATCAGGTGTGGTGGAACCGATGGGCCTGCGCGATGCACATTGGTTATTCGGAAAGGGGTGAAATCTTTCGTGGCTGACGAAGACGAGGACAGGGAAACCTTCAGGGAATGGGCGAGGAAGTTGGTCGTGCCTTCACCGAAAGAATTGTTCGATAAACTGGAGTCACTGGGGTATCGAGGGCAGGTGCGGGCCCGCCGGGCTTTGTGTCTCATGGCGCACCGGCATATCAAGCGCATCAAGCAATATGCGGCCGCCAATCAAGATGCTGGACATGCGGTCGTCGGCCCGCCGAAACTCAATTACCTCATGATGGGACCCACGGGCAGCGGGAAGACCCATCTGGTGGATCTGCTGTTTGTTAAAATTCTCAAAGTCCCGGTGTTCATCGCTGATATGACCAATTATTCACAGACAGGCTATCACGGTATGGATGTAATCAAGATTCTGAAGAGCCTGATAACCGTGGCTGATGGGAACCGCTTCAAGGCCGAGTGTGGTGTCGTCTGCTTGGATGAGTTCGACAAGACTGCCGGGAAACGCAGCGAATATCAGGATGTCAGCGGATACGGTGTCCAGCGGGAGCTTCTAAAGATGCTCGACGGCGCTCGCGTCGATGTACCTGAAGGGCACGACGATCCGTCCTTTCAAATGTCGACATCCCACATTTCATTTATCGCATGTGGGGCGTTCTCTGGATTCAAGACTGCCGTACGCTCCATTCATGGCGGGCCGAACATCGGATTTTTAGGTGCTGCGGACAAATCCGACTCCGAACAGATTGCCGCAGCTTTTACCGAAGAGGAGATCGATAACATCGAGCATTTTAAGAAATTCGGGTTTATGCCGGAATTGATCGCACGGTTCCGGCGCGTCGTCACGTTTGACCCGCTCGATGAACAGACGTTGCTTGCCATCGTCCAGTCGGAGGCATCGAAACATGCGGCGGCGGAGTTTGCAAAAGATGGCTTGCAGCTGAACATCGAGCCGGCGGTATTCAGCCACTTCGTCCACACTGCTGTGAAGACACAAATAGGCGCGCGTGGGCTCCAGCAACTCCTCGCCAAAGAACTCGAACCTGTGATGTACGACCTTCTGCCTGTAAAGTCTTCGACAGTTGTCAACGTCAAACTCGAGGAGGGTCGCGTTAGATGTGTTCCCGAGTCGGCCGGGTCAGGCGCCCAGGAAACCGAACTGGAGGCGGATTCGCTTGATGAGGACAGTGCCGCTGAGGTCAGGAAATTATCTTTCAAGTTCTTGATTACTTCGAACCGGCGAGTCGTCGCTGTCGATTATGAGTTGTGTCCTCAGGCATCCGAAGCCGGCAGCATACTCGAACGAATGGAGCCTCTGCGTGTCGTCCAACCTGTCTGCAAGGCCAAATGGACCGGTGCCAAAGCGGACAAACTCATCGAACGGGCCCGAAAATATCGTAAAATCGTCAAATCGGACGAAATCCTGATGACAGCGTTGTGGAATAATTGTATCGAAGACCAGATGGTTCAACCGGCACTTCGTGGGCCCTTAAATGACGTTTATCGGGATGCGCTCGCCTTCGACAGGGCTCACGGGCGGCCTGATCCCAAGATTTGGCGTGAGAGAGGGACGGAAATTGAGGAAAGTGTTGCTCAGACAGATGTCCATATTCTGACCGAATATGAACTTGAGCCTATGTTCTTCGCCGATGTGTCCGCCCAAATTCGATTTCGTTTAGCGAACGAGTTTGGCCTGATCCTTCCGCAAGTTGAAACAAGAGTATCTCACTCCCTACCGCCCCGTTATTACGAGATTCTGATCAGAGGCATGCGGCGAGGCCGGGGTGAGTTACGGCCAGATCGGCTGATGGCGATCGGCCCCGCGACAACGCAGTTTCGAGGTGACGTGGTGCGGGAGCCGGTCAGCGGGCAGTCTGGGATTTGGATCGATCCAGATGATGCTGTCAGGGCGTTCCAAGCCGGTTGTACCGTCTACGACCCTCCTACAGTCATCGCAAAACACTTGGAGCACGCGTTGCGCCAAAATGCCTGGTTGCTCGTTTCGCGAGAGCACACCGAAAGCCTTCTTGATATCGTCAAAGACAAGTGCGCCAGGCTCGCGGAGGAGGTCGAAAAAGGCATCGGAGCCAGGAAAGTCACATCCGTTTTGCGGGAATTGGTGCGTGAACATGTGCCCATCAAGGACATCACACTTATATTGGACACACTCCTATCGCTCGATTCAAACGCGCCCCTCTCGGAGATGGTCGAGCGGGTGCGGCACGTGTTGGCGCCCATCATCTGCGACCGCCTGGCCGGCACAGATGGAGTTCTCCATGCAATTGAAGCCGGTGTCGCAACGCAGGCGGAGATGAGTTCGCCGGAGGCTGCGGAGCAAGCAAAGTCGTTTTTCGCCGAGAGCATCGCCGCCACAAAATCTGTCGGCCGGCGGCCGGTTATAATCGCTCCACCAACAACCCGCCGGGCCATTTATGAGATTCTATCGCCGGAGAATGACGGCATCGCGGTCCTGTCGGAATCTGAAGTCGATGTGTGGCTTTCGTTGTCGGCAGGGCACCGAATCGTGACCGAAAAGATGTATCGAAAAGATTTTGATGGGGGTTCGAAGTGACCGTTATAGCCGCTCTGAATAAGAACAATCAGATGTGGATGATGGCGGCCGGCCTAACGTCCTGGGGATGGGTTTCCAGCACTGATCGATCTGATCCCCAGCGGAAAGGGGAACTGGTGTGACGATGGACGTTCGAATTCAACCAAAGAACGATTCCGACGTTCTCATTTTTGGCGGGACTGGTCCGGCGGTCGCGATTTCATATCGACCCGAACAGGATAAAACTCCGCGTGTCATTGGGAAGTGGTCAGGCAGGACCGCCAAGCATGTCATTCGGCTCGCAGAGCGAATCGGTCTGCCGAATTATGAATATGCGGGCCTCGCGCACCTTCTATGCAGAAAGGTCAAAGTTGATGAGGAGATACCATCCGAATATTATCAGCCAGTGGCCGAGGTGCTGGCGTTCATCTATCGAATCGATCGGCCGGCGCGGACCTATTTCTATAATGAGATCACCCCCAAATCCGTCGAACAGCTCGAAGTCAATATCGCCTACCATCTGATTCCCCTTGTAGATCGTGAACAATCGGGGCCCGACGGATTCCTTGATGCAGTGAGCAACGTCCGAACCCGGTTCGCCAATGAATTCGGTGTGACCCTGCCGTCCGTCCGTATCCGGGATGACCTGAAACTTCGGCCAAAGGAATATACCCTTCTCCTGAAGGGCAGGCAGATCGAATCCGGCACCGTTGAACCGGAGAGAGTACTGGCCGTGAAAACCGACGGGGGAGGGCATGAGATCGAGGGGATTCCGTATGTCGAGCGGCTGTTTCATGCTCCGGCCATTTGGATCAAGCCCGACCAGCGGGAACTCGCCGAGAAATCCGGTTATTATCTGTCGGAGCCGGCGGTGGTAATGTCCTCCCATTTGTTTGAATTCGCGGCTCGACACGCAGCGTCCCTTTTCTCAATGGACCAGACACAGTTGCTCTTGGACAAGGCAAAAGCAGATGACGAGCTGATGGTAGGTATGGCGGTCAATAAGTTCGGGCTCGACCAGATACACGCGCTGTTTCAAGATCTGTTGTCGGAACGCATTCCCATTGTTGACACCCTGACCATTCTGGACGCCTTTGTGCGGTCCGATGGGACTGATTCCCTCGGGGCTGTTCGCCGGGCGCTTGCACCGTCCATTTGTTCCGGCCTTCAGGGCAAGAACGGCATATTGCAGGTTGTTTCGTTGTCGGACAAACAGGAGAATGCCCTGCTCCGCAATATTCAGACAGTAAATGGCGCGGGCATCATCGAGTTTTCATCCGCGCCGGAAAAAATCGCATTTGAAGAAGAATTGGCAAGGCTCGGGGAGAAATATTATTCTGAAATCATCTTCGAAGTTCGTTCGCTCGAACTGCGTCGCCCGTTTTTTAATCTGGTCAACGCTTATGTCCCCGAATATTTCCGGAAATGTTTCGTCCTATGCCGGCACGAAATCCCGAATAACGTGCCCGTTCAATCGCACGATGGAACGATTCGTCGTCCCGTTCAATCCGAACCGCGTGCCGCCGCATCTCCGGCACGATTGTGGTTTGAAGAGGACACCGGGATGGTCAATTCCGTTGTGTCGGACTGGACGGACCTGCTCTCCCAAGCCGCCGTGGATGAAGTGGCGCTGTTCGACGCCATCTCCGATTTTTACGAAATCCACGGCAAACGCCTGCCTGCCGACATCGTCTATTGCTCGCACCCGGCCGCGCCCCTCATCGCCGCAGAAGTCGCCCGGGACTTCCAGCAGTCGCACACGCGCGAGGGCGCTTGCGGACGAGATCATCCGTCGTCCGATCAAGTGAAAATGGAGAATTACAACCTTCTTGCCCAAATCGGATTCTCGGGAGCGCCGGCCCGGGCGCTCTATTCGACATTTGGCAGAGAATCGTCCCAAATGTACCTCACGGCGTTGGGCCGGCATGTCACGGACGCGTTGAGCAGGCATCCCTGCGTGCAATCCCTCCACGCATTAAACGACGCGATCTTCATTGATCCGATGCTGGCCGGCGGGTTGAGACGAATCTGCAGCCAGGTTCACGACAGCGATCTTTTTCTGAAATCCGTTAACGAAGCGCTCGGCAAAATTATGAACACAATGCATTTTAACAGCAACGTTCCGGTTACCACCGCTGACACGCCGAATTTGACATCCGCCCAAAAATTCTTCTGCTACTGGGATCTCAAACGCGTGATGTCCAATCACATCATATTTTCGGTCCTGGCCGCCCGGCATTTTCAATCAACCGATCCCTGCGATGCCGCCTTGCAGGCCGAGCTTGAGCGAATCAGCAAAGAGGCGGCTTTTATGAAGCAGTTCTACGCAAGCGGAGGATGGACATTTCTTGCATTGGAGAAGACCGTTTTCATCGTGACGCGCCCAAAACAGATTGATGTGGATCAGACCGGGAATCGTCTGCATTCAGAAAGCGGACCGGCCGCGGTATTGAGCGACGGACTTGAGATTTATCGATACCGGGGGGTGGTTGTGCCTCCCGTCGTGATCAACGATCCGCAATCTCTCTCGGCCGAGACAATCCTGAACGAGAAGAACGCTGAAGTACGGCGGCTGATGATCGCGCG